>Ga0182030_10000573_pt1 | contig 70430 bp, 60 predicted proteins | sample 812S3MmetaG_FD_121299 | JGI IMG/M metagenome (GOLD analysis project Ga0182030, IMG submission 121299) | Permafrost microbial communities from Stordalen Mire, Sweden - 812S3M metaG (Illumina Assembly) | ecosystem: Environmental > Terrestrial > Soil > Wetlands > Permafrost | place: Sweden...
CATAGCAGGACTTGAACCTGCACACCTTTCGGCACTACCACCTCAAAGTAGCGTGTCTGCCAATTCCACCATATGCGCAACCGTGCTAACAATAAACCAAGCGACGGCAGTTTGCGCAAGTTGAATCGAACTCCGTGACCGGGCCGCGACCGGAAATAATCCACCGCCTTACCAATCGCCGAATATTCTTTGCCAGCCCTGCCAATGGTTGGGTTGCACTGCGTTGAAACCTTCGCCGTGGGTTTTTTCCAAGTCCCATTGCATCAGGACCCCGATGCTTTGGGCGCCGCGCCGTCCCGCCCGTATGGCGTCCACGCCGTAAGCATAGGTGCCCATGATTTTCCACTGGCCGGACGGCGAGCAAAACAAGATGCCGCCGCCGATGCCGCTCAGGCTGTTGCCGGCCTGCTCTTCGCCGGGCAGATAATCCACGACCGCCGTGGCGGCACTGACGTCCAGATACCAGCGTTGGCGTTCGTCGAGTGGCATGAGATAGTTCGCGTTCAACAGCACAAATTGCCGTGCGCTGATCTCCTGAAAATAATAGCCGGGCAGTGACAATGGAAATTCCGCCACGAGCGGCAGAAACCCGCCAAGACGGTAGGCGCTGAAACGGTCGGCGTCCACGCTGGAGCCGGCTGTCATGCGCACGTAAAAATTCTGTTTGGTATTGGGCAGCGTGTAAGACAGCGCGGCTTCCGCCCAAAACAAATGCGATTGCCCTTCGACTTCCCGATCTCCATTGATGCCATACGACCCGGGACCCGTGCGCAGTTGTCCTTCGTACCACACGGATAATTCCATGGCGAGCGCCGGGAACAACGTCGGTTCGATGCCGCCCCAGCGCAGCCCCGTGCGAACGCTGAATTCGCCGCGATCCGCCGGCAGCACGAAGTCGGCGGCCGTGGTGCCATTGCGATCGAAAGTGGTATAATGCGCCGTGCCACGCAGAACCAGGTTCAGCGGAATCAGATCGCCGGGATTGAACAAATGATAAACGCTGGCCGAAATTTCGCCGCCACTGCCGTCAAAGGATTGGTCGGGATAATACGTGCCGCCGTGGATTTCATTGTAACTGTCTGCGAAACCGCCGCCAGCCAGCCCGAGGCCGAAATCCGTTTGCGACCCCAGCCCGTTCACAAAACCGAGTTCGGAATCAAGATACACCGGCGCCACCGCCAGCCGCAGGGTCAGGTTCGTGCGCAGGAAATCCGGCTGGTTGCGATAGTAATACGCATAGCCTGCGAACGGAGAGTGACCTTCGAGCGCCTGATTGTAACCGAGCTGGATCAGGTCGCGCTTGACCGGGTCAATCTGCGCGGACGCAAAAATCGGGGCGAACAAGCCCAGCCACAACAACGCGCGTCCGGTTTTCATCACCGCTTTCGTAACCCATCAGCCCGCCGCCAGCAAGCGTGAATCCACTCCTCGCTGGACACGGCGAACACTTTGCGGCTTACTATCGCGAATTTAAATTCGCGCCGATGCCATCACTTAACTCTGAATTGCTAGCCAAGGCCAAGGGATTGGGTTTTTCCGACCGGCAAATCGCCCACCTGACCGGCACGACCGAGGACAAGATCCGCGCGTTGCGGAAAAAACTCGGCCTCGTGCCCAGCTACCGGCTGGTGGACACCTGCGCTGCCGAGTTTGAAGCCTACACGCCGTATTATTATTCCACCTACGACCGCGGCGACGACGAGGTAAAGCCAAATGACCGCAAGAAGGTCATGATTCTCGGCGGCGGACCGAATCGCATCGGCCAGGGAATTGAATTTGATTATTGCTGTGTGCATGCGGCTTTCGCACTCAAGGAGGACGGCTTCGAGACCCTGATGGTCAATTCGAATCCGGAAACGGTTTCAACCGATTACGACACCAGCGACAAGTTGTTCTTTGAACCGCTCACGCTCGAAGACGTGCTGCACATTTACGAACGCGAAAAATGCTGGGGTGCCATCGCGCAATTCGGCGGCCAGACGCCGTTGAACCTCGCGCTCGGCCTCCAGAAAAACGGCGTCAACATCATCGGCACCTCGCCGCAAAGCATCGAGATCGCCGAAGACCGCAAGCTCTTCGCCGCGATGCTCGACCGGCTGAAAATTCCGCAGCCGCCCAACGGCCTCGCGACCAACGAAGCCGAGGCCCTGAAGGCTGCCAAGAAACTCGGCTATCCGGTCCTCGTCCGGCCGTCATTCGTTCTCGGCGGGCGGGCGATGCAGATTGTTTATTCCGACGCCGAATTGCAGCACTACATGCGGTTTGCCGTCGAGGCCTCGCCGGAACGCCCGGTGCTGGTGGACAAATTCCTCGAGGACGCGACCGAGGTGGATGTGGATTGCATCACGGACGTCGGGCATTTCAAAAAATCCAGCGAAGGCACCATCGTCATCGGCGGCATGTTGGAGCACATCGAGTTCGCCGGGGTCCATTCCGGCGACGCGGCGATGGTCTTGCCGCCGCACACGCTTTCCAAAAAGGTGATCGAGATCATCCGCGAATACACCCATGCCATGGCGCGCGAACTGAAGGTGGTCGGCTTGATGAACGTCCAGTATGCGGTGAAGGGCGAAAAGGTCTATGTGCTGGAGGTGAATCCGCGCGCGTCGCGCACCGTGCCGTTTGTGAGCAAGGCGATTGGTTTTCCGCTGGCCAAGCTCGCCGCGAAGGTCATGGCCGGAAAATCCCTGAAGGAACTCGGCTTCACGAAGGAAATCTGGCCGAAGTACTGGGCGGTGAAGGAATCCGTGTTTCCGTTCAACCGGTTTCACGGGCAGGACATCCTGCTCTCGCCGGAGATGCGCTCGACCGGCGAGGTCATGGGGCTGGACGCCGACCGCGGCATTGCCTATGCGAAATCGCAGATGGCCGCCGGCTCGCCGTTGCCGCTCGGCGGGAAGGTTTTCATCAGTGTCAGCGACGCGCATAAAAAGGAAGTCGCGGCCGTGGCCAGGCAATTTGACGAGCTTGGTTTCGAGCTGGTCGCCACCGGCGGCACGGCGACGGTCCTGGAAAAGGCCGGGCTGAAGGTCCGGCGCATTTTCAAGCTGGCCGAGGGCCGGCCCAACGCCATTGACCTGCTCAAGAACAAGGAAATCCAACTGGTCATCAACACGCCCGCCGGCGAGTCGCCGCGCGCCGACGAGGTGAAAATCCGCACGACCGCCGTTTACACCGGCACGCCGATCATGACGACGCTCAGCGGCGCGAAGGCCGCCGCCAGCGGCATCGCCGCGCTGAAAAAATCCGGCTATGGCGTCAAGACCTTGCAGGAATATCATTAGCTGGATTCAAGCTTCAGCCCGCCTGGCGTTGCAATCATTGAAGGGCAAGCCGAAGCTTGAACTCCGGCTTGCGTTTCAACCCGCCGCCGGGACGGCGGCGCTCCCGGATTCCTTGGCGCGCAGCACGCGCCACTGGTGCGTCCACGGGTCAATCCGGCACGCGGAAGCATAATCGCAAAATTCGCAGGGCGTTTCCGCGCCCTTGCGATACGGGTCAACTTTCGCCGCGCCGGAAAAAATCGCGCGGCCCATTTCCCGCAGCCGTGTTTCAATGCCGTCGAGGAGCGCTTCAAATTCGGCGTGCGGCAGCGCCTCGGTCGAGCCTTTGCGCAGCGAGCCGTCCTGGTTCAACCGGTAGTTGAATTGATCCGCCGCCCCGGCGCGGTCGAGCTTGGACAACGCCCCGGCATCGAACCGCCCGCTGTGGCGATAAGCCTGCCTGCGCGCCGCATCCATGCCGGTGAGCGCCTCATTGCGCGTCTGGCCGGATTCATACTGTCCGCGCAGGTTCACGTAAAAGACGCCGGCGGGAATCAGGCGCTGCACCCCGAACAACTTCTGCGGGTCCGGCCACCGGCGGACGGCGGCCAGATAGGCGAGCAGTTGCAGTTGCACGCCGTGCTCTACCAGGATCTTGTCGAGTTTTTGCCGGCCGGACTTGTAATCCATCACCACGCACAACGCGCCGCCGGCGGGTTCGGGACACAAATCAATCCGGTCAATCCGGCCCCGGAGCGCGAACCGGTGTCCTTTGCCCAGATCAATTTCCCATGCCGGTGCGCCGCCGGTACCAATTCCAAATTCCAGCTCGGCCACGGCCGGGTCAAATTCGTATTGCCCGCGCATCCAGGTCACCAGCGTTTCCACAAAATCCTGGAGCGATTCCGCCAGCGCGTGCGCGGTGAACCGGTTTTGCTCGTCGGTGCGCAACAGGCCGTCGCGGTAATGCACCGCCAGTTCGCCGGCGATCCGGCCCACGCGTTCGCGGGCGTCCGGCGACGTGATGTCGCGCCAGCGCTTGCCTTCGGCCCGCAACTGCTCATGGAATTGTTTCAGCACCTCGTGCTGGAAACTGCCCTGTTCGCGGGCGTCCAGTTCAAACACCTTCCGCTCCCCGGCCTGCAGCCCGGAATGAACAAAAAACCGGAACGGACATTCGGCAAATTCCTCCAGCCGGCTCACGGACGAGCGCAGGGTCGGGCCAAAAAGTTTTTCCGCGAATGCCGGCGAAAGTTTTTCAGCCGGGTCCGGCTCGCGCAAATGGCACAAATTTTCGACGAGCGATTTCAGCGATGGCAGCCCGAGAAGTTCCTGCCAGCCGGCGCCGGCCGGCGCGAGGTGTCCGTCACCTTGAGTTTCAACGAGCGGAGCGACGAGTTCGCTGGCGTGTTCGGTCTCATCCAGTTTCACCTCACCGCCGGATTCTTCGATGTCGAGTCCCGCCACCAGCCGGCGCAGATGGGCGATGAACGGCGATGGATTCAGCGGCGTGCCATCCGCGTCCTGCCGCGAAAAAGTCAGGACAAGCTTTTCGCCGGCGCGCGTGCAGGCAATGTAGCCGAGGTAACGCTCGCGGGCCAGGCGCTCCCGCAAATCGGGGCCGGGCCGGCCGGTGCGCCGGCCCAGTTCGTCGCGGTCGGTGTCCGTCAAAATCACCGGCATGGCCGGCGCGGCGGGGAAGACCGATTCATTCATGCCGAGCACCAGCGCCAGTTTCAAATCGGGATTGCGCGCACGGTCAATCGCGCCGATGAGGACCTGGTCGAGCGCCGGCGGAATGACGCCGACGGTCAGGTTCGCGAGGCCGGCTTCCAGGATGGGCAGCCATTCCCTCAACGGCAGCGCTTCGTTCGAAAATGCAAGGGCGACATTGTCCAGCCAGGCGTTCATTTGCTCCCAGACAGTCAGGTGAAGCGACGATTGACGATTGACGATTGACGATTCTTCGGGGGCGGCCAAACTCCATTGTTCCAAAGTCGTTTCCACGCCGAGATCGTTCCATAAGTCGCGCAAAGCTGTCGCCAATTGCCTGCCGTCCGGTTTGTTTTTCCAGCGGGCAATCTGCGCGGCGAAATTTTGAAACGGCGGCAGGATTATTTCGCGCAGCTGTTCGAGCGACGCGGCCAATTCGGGATTATCCGTGATTTGAAGAGGAGCCCGCCAGGTGGCACCGCGCCAGCCACGGGCGAGGGATTCATTTTCCAGCCGGTCAATTTCCGTCTCGTCCACGGGGGCGAAGCCGGCCTTCAATGCGGCGAACCAGTCATCGTGTGACCAGTCGAACGCAATCGTGCGGAGCGCGCTGCGGGTCAGTTCCGCCAGGGGGTGATGGGCCACGGATTCGCGCCGGTCGAGAAAGCAGGGAATGCCGTAGCGGCGAAACACCCGCGCCAGCGGCTTGTGATAGCCTTCGAGATTGCGCACCAGCACGGCGGCCTCGCGAAATCGTCCGCCGCTGCGGACAAAACGCAAAATCTCGCGCGCCGCGAAGACGGCTTCAGCCTCGGGATTGGCGCAGGCAACAATGCGAATTGAATGTGGCGCGGACTTCTCGTCTGTGCCGGATTTCACCGACGGGATACCGGCGCTGTTTTGCCAGTGTTTTTCCAGATCTTGCAGGACCGGGTTTCCTGCGAAGCGGCTTTTCTGCGGATGGCGTTCAAGGGTCTCGAGGAAAATTTCACAATCGTGCAAACGGGCAACCCGCTGACGGCACTGTTGAAAGGTCCGGCCGATGGACGACCAGATGGAAAGCCAAGAAGTCTCGGTCGCCGGTTCACATTCGAGACAAAAGGCCAGGGTCGCGCGATGGCAGAACGGCAAAACGGCGGCGAGCAGGTCCAGTTCCTGCGGCGTCATTTCCGCAAAACCGTCAAGCCACAAACTTTGAAGGTCGAGAGCCGAGGGCCGGGAGTCGAAAGCAGAGCGCAGCGCCTCGGTCGCCACATCGAGCAGGCAGTTTCCGTCCTGCAATTCGTGTTCGGTGAGCCAGTGAATATAGGCATCCAGCAACAGCGCGAGGTCGTGGAGTTTGTCCTGAAGCTCGGCGCGCAAACCGTCCTGTCGGGACAACGAAAGAAGCCGGGCGGCCGTGAATTGCTGCTGTTGCAGCTCGGCGAGCAACTGGCTGAGTTGCCGGGCTAAACCGGGGCGGCGCGCGCTTAGGCGGAAAAGACCCAGTTTATTCTCGTGTTGCAGCAGCAGCGCGCGCAACACCATCACGCGGCCTTCCTCGGAGATCAACCGTGGCGGGGTGACGTGCAAGGCTTCGAGGATGAACCGGGCAAGCCGTTCAAATGAAAAAATATTGAGCCGCGTGTAGCCCCGCAGGGTGCGGTCGGCGAGCAACTGGCGTTCGAGTTGAAAGGTGGCCTGCTTGGGGGCCAGCAGAACCAGCGGCGGGCCTTCCGGGGCGGTGCGCAGGGCCTCGCGGATTTCCGCCAGGCAGCGGAAAGTCTTGCCGCTGCCGGCCGGGCCGAGGAGAAATCGCGCTTGCACGGACTTCTTTTCGCGCAAAGCGGCCCGAACGCAAAGCAATTAATTGCCAAAAATTGCCAAGGGTTGGTTGGTTGGGGGCTGCAATTTTTGTTTCTTTTCATGGAAATCACTTTATGATTTCCTCTGTTCGGGGAGATCCCGGTCGGTTGACAACGACGATTAAAATATAAACCTATGCCACTAACACATACCAAAGAGCTTTTTGCGAAGGCGTTGAAGGGCAAATACGCGCTCGGTGCGTTCAACGTCAACAACATGGAACTGATTCAAGCCATCGTGGAGGCCTGTGAAGAAGAAAAGGCGCCGTTGATGCTCCAGATCTCGAAGGGCGCCCGTCAGTACGCCAATCCCATTTACTTGAAGAAGTTGATTGAGGCCGCCGTTAGTGTGTCCACGATCCCCATCGCCGTGCATCTCGACCATGGCGACACTTTCGAGCTGTGCAAGGAATGCATTGACGAAGGGTTCACCAGCGTGATGATTGATGCCAGCCACGAGCCGTTTGAGAAGAACGTTGAAATCTGCAAAAAGGTCGTGGATTACGCCCACAAACATAACTGCTCCGTGGAAGGTGAACTTGGCCATCTGGTCGGCGCCCAGTTCGACGAAGGCGAAGAAGGCGGCGCTCATTCCATGAGCGGCCATTACACCAACCCGGAGGAAGCCGTCCAGTTCGTCCGGGAATCCGGCGTGGATTCGCTGGCCGTCGCCATCGGCAACTCCCACGGCGCCTACAAATTCAAAGGGGAACAACATCTCGATCTGGAACGCCTCAAGGCCATCAAAAAGGCGCTCATGGAAGCTAATCTCGGTGATTATCCTCTCGTGCTGCACGGAGCGTCCAGCGTCCCGAAATATCTCGTGGATGAGGTCAACAAATACGGCGGCAAGATGCCCGATGCCCAGGGTGTGCCGGAAGCCGATATTGAAGTCGCACGCCGCGTCGGTTGCACGAAGGTCAACATTGACACCGATCTGCGTATCGCGATGACGGCGGGCATCCGCAAGGTGTTCTGGGAAAACCCCAAGGAATTCGATCCGCGCAAATATCTCGGACCGGCTCGCACTGCGGTCAAAGATCTTGTCCGGCACAAGTTGAAAAATGTGCTCTGTTGTGCCGGTCACGCTTTCGACTGAAGTAAATTTTTTTACCACGCCCCAAGCTTTCCAGCTTGGGGTTTTTCATTGGGGGAGAATTGGGACCGTCCTCGATTTGTCTGCCGCTTCAAAAATAACGGCGGGTGCGGCGATCACACACGGACATCGCCAACACCCGCCGAAGCGCCCAGTTCTCATGGGGCGGGAAAAACCTAACTCATCGCCGGGGTCTGGCAAGCGATTTGGGGAAAAATATTTTCCATCTTCAGCATTGGGTTCTTATCTTCTTTTTAACATCTTTACATCCGGTTCGCATCCTTGGAACCATCAACTATGCCGAAGAACCACTGGAAGCTGCCCTGCGCCTGGCTGTTGCTTTGCGCAGCTTCCTTCATTTTTCCGGCACTGGCGGGTGAGGCAGATCAGGCCGGTTCCCTGTTCATTGTGGACGTTTGGAACACGAAGCAACAACTGCCGGGGAATGCCGTCATTTCGGTCATCCAAACCCGGGATGGTTATCTTTGGCTCGGCACCCTCAATGGCCTGGTGCGTTTTGATGGAAATCACTTCACCGTTTTCAACGAATTCAACACGCCCGGGTTGAACAGCGACCGGATTGTGTACCTGTTCGAGGACAGTCACACGAACCTGTGGATTGGAACGGACACAGCCGGGGTGGCATTGGTGCAGGATGGCAAAGTCAAAAGTTTTGACCTTGGTCGTGCCGGCTACGAAGGGCGGCTTGTGTCGGCCTGTGAAGATACCAACGGTGCGGTGTGGCTTTACACGGCGGATGCCCGTTTGGGTCGTTATCAAAACGGCAAACTGGATGTCTTGAACCTGCCGTTCAACCCCCTGGCGATTTGCCGGATGATTATCAGCGAGAAATCAGGACCGCTTTGGATCGGCGAAGATTGGGGAATGTTTTCCTTTCACCCCGCCAATTTTCAACCGCCGGCCTTTCCCATTGATCAAGATGTCCGGGCGAACAAACTCGATTTTATTCTCTCCGGGCAACACGGCGGAACCTGGCGATTGGTCAACGGCAGGGTTCAAAAATGGAGTTCGACCCAGTTGGAAACGGATTTGGGGCCGTATCCCTGGGGCAATGCGACCGTCACCTCCGCCTGCGAAGACAAGGACGGCCACCTGATTGTCGGCACCCGGGGCGAGGGCATTTTTTGGTATGATGCAGACGGGAAAAGCCGGCAAATTACCAGGGAACAGGGATTGTCTTCGGCCTTTGTGCTTTCGCTGTGCATGGACAACGAGGGAAACCTGTGGGTGGGAACCGATGGCGAGGGTCTGGATCGGATCAAAGCAAAAATTTTCAGCACGCCAGCGGAACATCAAACTTGGACCGCACAATCCATCTCCGGGGACAAGTCCGGGGGATTGTGGACGGCTTTCAACTATTCCGGCGCGTCTTGTTGGAAAACGAACGCGGTGCAGGATTTTGGCCGGGATCAGGGGTTGGATCCCAATACCTGGACCGTGCTCGTGGATCACCAGCAACAAGTCTGGGTCGGAACCCGGTTCGGCAGATTGTTTCAATTTCACGCCGATCATTTTCTGCCCGCGCCCGGTGCGGAGATTCTCGGCGGGCAAATCTTCGCCTTGTTCGAAGATCATGCCGGCCAATTATGGGCCGGCACCCAGAACGGTCTGGCCCGCTGGAACGGAACGGACTGGAAAATCTACACGACTCCGGATGGCCTGGTGGTTCGCGCCATTGCCGAGGACGCCGGGGGCAACCTCTGGATTGGAACCGAAAGCCGCGGCCTGTTTTTTTTCCAAGCCGGCAAATTCATCTCCTATCAAAAAGAGGATGGTGGATTGCCCGGGAATGACATTTCCTGTCTTTATCTGGATCCGAACGGCGTCCTGTGGGTGGGAACCGCTGGACACGGCCTGGCCCGGTTTGAAAAAGGAAAATGGACGCGTTATTCAACCGACAACGGACTTGCCAGCAACAGCATTGATTATCTCATCGAGGACGAAGACGGATTTTTATGGATCGGCTCCAATGCGGGTCTGATGCGGATTCAAAAACGGTCGCTGAACGACATTGCCAATGGCAGGGCGAACCTCGTTTCCTGCCGGACTTATGTTGAAACTGACGGGCTGTTGACACGCGAATGTTCGGCCGGTTCGCAGCCGGCCGCATACCGCGCCGGGGATGGCCGGTTGTGGTTTCCAACCACCAAGGGTTTGGTGTCAGTGAATCCTGAGGACATCAAAACCAACCGGCAACCGCCGCTGGTCATGATTGAATCCGTGCGGGTGGATGGACAGGAACAAAAAACCAACCGTTTCAGCTCGGCCTGGCAGGCGTCCGTGACGGTTCCGCCCGGTCGCGAGCAACTGGAAATTCATTACACCGGTTTGAACTTCTCCGCGCCCGGGGAAGTGCGGTTCAAATACCGGCTGGAAGGTCACGAGGCTGCCTGGACCGATGCGGGCAACACCCGCGTGGCTTATTATCCCAATGTGCCGCCGGGAAATTATCGTTTTCACGTCATTGCCGGCAACGAGGACGGCGTGTGGAACGAAGCCGGCGGGGTTCTGGCTGTCACGATCCAGCCTCAATTCTGGCAGACGGCCTGGTTCCGTGCCACGGTGGTCCTGTGCCTGGCAGGAATTGTGGTGGCGGTGGTACGCTATATTTCCACGCAAAAACTGCGGCGCCAGTTGCAATTGCATGAACAACAGGAGGCGCTGGAAAAGGAACGCTCCCGCATCGCCCGCGACCTGCATGATCAACTCGGAGCAAACCTCACGCAGGTGGCGTTGCTGGGAGAAATGGCGGAGGCGGACAAACATGTCCCGGCGGAAGTGGAATCCCACGCGCAGCAAATTTCCCAGACCGCGCGCGAAACGACCCGTTCCCTCGACGAAATCGTTTGGGCCGCCAATCCGTCCAACGACACGGTCGAGGGACTGGTCAATTACGCCTGCAAATACGCGCAGGAATATCTCGCGTTGGCCGGGGTGCGTTACCGCGCCGAGGTGCCGTCGCAATTGCCGGAGTTCACCATTCCGCCGGAAGTCCGCCACAACGTATTCCTCGCCTTCAAGGAAGCGGTCAACAATGTGGTCAAACACGCGCAGGCCGGCGAAGCGCGGATTCGGTTGCATTTGCAGCCGGACCGCTTCATTTTGGAAATTGAGGACGACGGCCGGGGGATCGGCGACTTGAACCCGGCCAGCAACCGGAACGGCCTGCGCAACATGGGCAAGCGCATGGAAGACATCGGCGGAAAATTTGAAGTTGGCGCGGCGCCGGGGCGCGGAACAAAAGTTCGCCTGACCGTGCCCATCAGGACAAAATGAAGCATCGAGAATGAATCATGCCCATCACCGTTTCCATCGTGGAGGACAATGACAAGCTGCGCGGGACGCTGGCCCGGCTGCTGGACCGGTCGGACGGCTTCCGCTGCCTGAGCCAGTACGCCAATGCGGAGGATGCATTGAAGGACCTGCCGCAAACCCGCCCCAACGTCGTGTTGATGGACATCAACCTGCCCGGCATGAACGGGGTCCAATGCGTCCGGCAGCTCAAAGCGCTGATCCCGGAAATCCAGGTCATGATGCTCACGGTTTACGAAGACACGGAAAACATTTTCAATGCGCTGACGGCGGGAGCCAACGGCTACATGCTCAAACGCACCTCCAGCAAGGAATTGCTCGAAGCCATCCAGGAGGTCCACCGGGGCGGTTCGCCGATGACGATGCACATCGCGCGCAAGGTTGTGCAGTCGTTTCAACAAACGGCGTCCACGGCGCAACCCACGGAAAACCTTTCCGAACGCGAACAGCAGGTGCTTGATCTTTTGAGCCAGGGCCTCATGTACAAGGAAATCTCCGACAAACTCGGCATCAGCTACGAAACCGTGCATACCTACATCCGCCGCATTTACGAAAAGCTGCAGGTCCGCACCCGCACGGAAGCGGTGGCAAAATTTCTCCGCGGCTGACCGAATTTCGACAGATCTTTTTCATTTTCAAGAGTTTGCGCATGTAACCAGTACTGGTGACTGGTCGGGAATGTGGTCTCTGCTATTTTAATCCCATCGTTGGTGTGCAAAACGCAGGGTTCCGTGTGTGAAGCAAGGCGTGGGCTGCGGCGCCGCATCCAACAAAAAGTTCGTGGTCGCGCAACTGCGAATCGGTGATTTAAGCGCTTAGTTCTCATTGAGAGGCCGGAGTAGTGTCCGGCCTCTTTTTTATTTCACAGGTCGGCCAGAATTCAGTTGGGAAAACTGTAATGCGCAGAAGTCGTTTTGACGCTTCCAATCGTAAGCCGTCAACCATAAATCGAAAATGGTGGTAGGTGATGGATTCGAACCATCGAAGGCGTAAGCCAGCAGATTTACAGTCTGCCCCCGTTGGCCACTTGGGTAACCTACCACAGGAGGGGCGCAGATTAAGCCAAACTGTCCCGCTCTTGTCAATGCGCACGCTTGTGCGATAGCTTAACCGGATGTTCGACTCGTTAAGCACCAAGCTCCAGAACGCCTTCCGCAACCTGCGCGGGCTCGGGAAAATTTCCGAGGCCAACGCCGGCGACGCGCTCCGCGAAGTCCGCATGGCGCTGCTGGAAGCCGATGTGAATTTCAAGGTCGCCCGCGATTTCATCGAACGCGTCAAAACCAAGGCCATCGGCGCGGAGGTCGTTCAGAGCGTTCAGCCCGGCCAGCAAATCATCAAGATCATCCACGATGAACTCGTGGACCTGCTCGGCTCGACCAATGCCGGACTCGACCTCAGCGGCAGCCCCAGCAGCATCCTCATGGTCGGGTTGCACGGCTCGGGCAAGACCACGTCCAGCGGCAAGCTCGCCCGGCTGCTACAGAAACAGGGACGCCAGCCGTTGCTCGTCGCGGCGGACGTTTACCGCCCGGCGGCCATGGACCAGCTCGATACGCTCGGCAAACAGCTAGCAATTCCGGTGTTTGTCAAACGTGGCGAAACCGACGTTTTAAAAATCGCGCGCGAGTCACTGGAGTTTGCCAAGGCCAACAGCCGCAACGTGCTGATCTTCGACACCGCCGGCCGATTGCAGATTGACGAGCCGCTGGTGCAGGAACTGGTGCACCTGCGCGACCTGGTCAAGCCGCAGGAAATTTTGCTTGTGCTCGACGCCGCCACCGGCCAGGAAGCCGTCAACGTCGCCACGCATTTCGACCAGTCGCTGCAAATCACCGGTTCCATCCTGACGAAGCTCGACGGCGACGCGCGCGGCGGCGCGGCCTTGAGCCTGAAGGCCGTGACCGGCAAGCCCATCAAGTTCGGCGGCGTGGGCGAAAAACTCGACGAGTTCGAGCCGTTTCATCCCGAGCGCATGGCGTCGCGGATTCTCGGCATGGGCGACGTCGTCAGCCTGGTCGAGCGGGCCGCCGAGGCGGTGGACCTGGACGACGCGAAGCGCATGGAGGAAAAAATGCGCAAGGGCCAGTTCACGCTGGAGGATTTTCTGGAGCAGTTGCGCGCGATGAAAAAGCTAGGCTCGCTGGAAAGCATCGTCGGCATGTTGCCGGGCGGTGCGGAGATGTTGAAACAGCAGGGCGACTTGTCAAAGCAGGAAAAGGAATTCAAGCACATGGAGGCGATGATCTGCGGCATGACGCCGAAGGAACGGCAGAACCCGGCAATTCTCAACGCCAAGCGCCGGGTGCGGATCGCCAAAGGCAGCGGTGTAAGCGTGACTGAAATCAACACGATGTTGAACAAGTTTACGCAGATGCAGCAGATGATGAAGAAGATGGGCAAGTTCCAGAAAATGATGGGCAAAATGGGCGGCGGCCTGCCGGGGATGTTGCGGAGGTAGCTTTCAAGTCGGCAGCGGCCCGCCCACATTAATTCCGTGCTTCAGGCAATAGGCGCTGTTGTCCACGTATTTTTGCGCCCACCATTTCAGGCCGGCGCGTTCCTTTTTGGTCAGTTGGCGCACAACCTTCGCCGGGGCGCCGAGCACAAGCGAGCCCGGCGGAATTTTCATGCCCTGCTTCACCAGCGCCTTGGCGCCGATGAGCGATTGTTTGCCGATGACCGCGCCGTCCAAAATCACCGCGCCCATGCCCACGAGCACCTCGTCGCCGACCTTGCAGGCGTGGACAATCGCGCCGTGGCCGACAGTGACCCAGTTGCCGACGAGGCACGGAAAGTCATCCGCGAGGTGCAGCACGGCGTTGTCCTGGATGTTCGTATGGTGGCCGACGACGATGCGGTTGATGTCGCCGCGCACCACGGCGTTGTACCAGACGCTCGAATGCGCGCCGAGCGTCACGTCGCCGATGACCGCCGCGCCTTTGGCGATGTAAACGCCCTGGCCGAGCTTCGGTTGTTTCCGCAAAAAGGTGTCGAATTGTTTGTCCATCTTTCCCATGCCCGAGTTTAATCGCCGATTTTCGCGGATTTGAAAAACAAAAAGCGCTTCATTTTGCATTTCACCAGGCGCACCAAAGGGTTAAAGTCCAAAACATTGTATGAAGAAACCGGTTTTACAACGTCCCGTTCCGCCCCGCCGGAGATTGCCGCGTTCCTTCAAGGATTTGACGCCTTCGAAACATTTCAATCCGCGCACCTTTTTTCACGAGCTGATCTGGAAGGCGCTGCTCACGCCGCGGATCGGCCAGCCGCGGCGGCCGGTGTTCCCCAAACTCATCCGCGGCCAGGTGGCAATCACGTGGATCGGCCACGCGTCGTTCCTGGTCCAGTTCACGGATCTGAACGTCCTGATTGATCCCAATTTTGCGAACTGGCTATTTTTCCTGAAGCGCATCAAACGATCGGGCCTGAAAATCCAGGACCTGCCGCGGATTGATCTGGTGTTGCTCACGCATGCGCATTTCGACCATTTTCACAAGCCGACACTGCGCCGGCTGCCGCAGCCGAAAATCGGCATCATGCCGCGCGGCGTCGGCGATCTGGCGCAAAACCTCGGGTTCGCCCGCATCGTCGAGCTAGACTGGTGGGAAAGCTTTTCGCAGCGGGACTGGAAGGTGACGTTCACCCCCAGCAAGCATTGGGGCGCGCGCACGCTGCGCGACAGCCACCGGGGTTACGGCGGGTTCGTGCTGGAACATCAGGGCCGCAAAATTTATCACGCGGGCGACAGCGCGTACTTCGACGGCTTCAAGGAAATCTACAAACGGCTCGCGCCGGAAATCGCATTGCTGCCCATCGGCGCGTATCATCCGGAATCGTTCCGGCGGGTTCACATGGGACCGGACGAGGCGGTGAAGGCGTTCAACGATTTGCGCGCGCGCTGGCTGGTGCCGATGCACTACGGGACGTTCAAACTGTCATTCGAGGCGCTGGACGAGCCGCCGCGCTGGCTCCGCGAAATTGCCGTTAAGGAAAATCTGACGCAAAAATTGCGAATGCTTGACGAAGGCGTGCCGGTGGTGTTTTGATGGGCGGAACAGGCCATGCACCTATGACCGACGACACCGGTAACTCCAATTCGCCATCCTTTGATGCGTTGCGGCGTTACGTTCCCCTGACGGTTTGGGCGGTGGTCTTCCTGGTCATCCTCCTCATTCCGTTGAGAATCATTGAATACGGCTATCTGCCGTCGGATGACGCGCTGCGGCACGCGGCCAAGGCGGTGAGCGGCAAGCCCTGGCCGGAAATTCTCGTGATGGGGCCCGCATTCCAGATTGATCACAACTACGGCTGGCACTTTCTGCTGCGGCAAATTTATCTCCGCAGCCATTGCGATACCGAAGGACTGGTCTTGTTCACCGTTGTGGCCTTGTTCGCACTGGTGAGCTGGTCGGTGCTGCCGTGGCTCAAGCGGCCGGAGGCGTGGTTGATCGCGTTGACGGCGGCAACGCTCGCGTCGGACGTGCCACTGCGGTTCATGATCGGGCGCCCGTTTCTGGTGACGATTGCCGGGCTGTTGACCATTCTGCTGGTCTGGCAGGTTCGCGGATCATCACCGCCCAAATGGTGGACGGCGATCTGGATGGCGGCGGTGATTGCGGTTTGCTCGTTTGTGCACGGAGTATGGTATCTCTGGGCGTTGCCGGTGGCGGCCTTTTTTCTCGCCGGACAAATCCGCTGGGGAGGGATGTTGCTGGTGGGCTGGATGGCGGGAGCCTTTCTGGGTGCCGCCTTCACCGGGCATCCGTTTGAATCGCTCTGCCAGGCGCTCGTGATGGCCTATCGGGCTTTTGGCATGCACAGCACCCAGCGCACGCTGGTCACCGAATTCCAGCCATCGTCGGGCGAAATCTTTGGGTTGATCATTCTGGGCGGCCTGTTGGTTCTGCGCCAACTGGCCGGCTTGAAGACACGGCCGCTGACTTCCAATCCGGCGTTCTGGCTCGCCTGCATTTGCTGGGTGCTCAGTTTCAAGGCGGTTCGTTTTACCGAAGACTGGGGCTGGCCGGCGCTGATGGTCCTGGTTGCCTGCGATTTGCAACTGGTCCTGCAAGCGCGGTTCGCGCCGGACTCCTTCAAACGGCTGGCACTGACCTGCGGGCTGGCGATGCTCGCGTTCCTCGTCATCACCAGCGACCTAGGCGGTCGTTGGACGTTCAACCTGACCCAGCAATATCTGACGACGACGGAACATCCCGAACTCAAAGGCTGGATGCCCGAAAAGAACGGCGTGCTTTACTCCGCGGACATGACGGTTTTTTACCAGACCTTTTTCAAGAATCCCAACGGAGACTGGCGGTACATCCTGGGGTATGAACCGGCATTCATGCCGGACGAAGATTTCCAAGTGTACCACAAAGTCCTGTGGAATTTCGGCGACTCGAAGGCCTACGAACCGTGGGTGAAAAAGATGCATCCGGAAGATCGCCTCGTCATTCGTGGCGGCCGGGGCAGTCCGCCCAGCATTCCGCAACTGGAATGGAGTTACGCGGTCAGCGGCACCTGGATTGGGCGGTTGCCACGCACCAACGTCCCGCCGGACGAAACGCCGCCCACCATTCCGGCGACGGTGACGCGTGAACATTCAACCAGTGCGGTGAATTCAGCGAAGTGACAACTGGTCGAACTGCCGCGCCAGATCAAAATCCTTTTTCGTCAACCCGCCGGCATCGTGCGTCGTGAGCTTGAGGACGACCTTGTTCCAGCGGATGTCAATGTCGGGATGATGCCATGACTTCTCGGCGAGTTTGGCGACGGCATTGACAAATTTTATCGCCGCAGGGAAATCCTTGAATTGATAGGTCCGGGCAATCGTGTTGCCAGAGCGTTTCCACCCCGGCACGGTGGCGAGGGCAGTCTTGATTTCAGCGGTACCGAGTTTTTTCATGGCTAGAACCATTCCTTGCGTCCGTCCACATAAATGCGCACGAACTCCTCGTCGGATTTGCACAGGTAAATGATGCCCTCGATGAGGCCGATGAGATGGGTCACCGGCCAGGCGATGCCGCAGGTGAGGACTGTCACGAGCAGCATGACGATGCCCGCGCCGGTGTAACCCAGGATGAATTTGTGAACGCCGAGTCCGCCGAGCAGAATTCCGCAGATGCCCGCCGGGATTTTATTGGACGCCCGCGACGTTCCGGCAGCCGGCGGCGGTGTGATCAATGGCGGCACCACTTTCAGGTCCGAGGCAAATTCAGGGAACGAGCCCAGCGGTTTCCAATCCGGGGAACCTTCCAGATGAACGAGGGTTTGTGCGTTCGCCCGGTGTTCAGTTATCCAGCGCCGGATTTCTTCCGCGCTCACCGGTCCGTATTGCCGGCCATCCACTCCCACGATTCTATACATGACACACCTTTCTCGTTTTAGTTGAGGTCACAAAATTTCAGGACAGCTTCGGCGGTTGGCCGGGCAAGTCCGTCATCCGCGGTGGAACAGGTCTTGGCCCGGTGGCACCATCAGTTTTTGCCTGACGCAACAGACTTATGCTGGTAATCAAAGACCACAACCAGCCGGCGCCGAACCAGACCACTCCCCACTTTAGCATCCAGCCGGAGGTATCCGGCGCGACAGGTTCACCGCTTTGCTGCAGATAAATATGTTGGCACAATTCGAACATCCAGCCGACGATCAGGGCAAAACCGACCAGACCAAGCAGCAATTGGCCGGTTCCGGCAACAAACCGCCGTGCCATCAATGATCCAAGTCCTGGAGTTGCACAAAGATTGGTCAAAACGCACGTCCATGCTCGCGCCTGGCTTAAGGATCGGGCGGCCATGGCTCAACTGAAGTGCGATTTCACTTCCGGCTTGTTCAAAACCACCAGCGCCCAGATGCCAAACGGGAGACCGAAAATGCAGCACGGTGAAATGCAAGGCACCATGGCCACGATGCTGGAGGTGAGTACAAACTGGTAGCTCTGCAGTTTCTGCATCTTTCCCGCGCCGATGAGAACAACGACACCAACCACCGCGCCGATGATGTCCTGAAACATTCCCAGGCCTCCACCCAGCGTGCTGACCAGTTTTTGCAATTGCGGGTCATTGAACTGCTGCATACCAATTTGAAATCCGCTCAACGTCAAAACATTTACCACCAGACCCAGCACAACCAGAATCAGCCCGAGAATGGCTGTGACCTTGAGGCCGATAGCCGGGCCTTTGACCAGTTGCAGGGCGGCTTCCCGTCCACCGCTCGTGGCGGCCACCGGAGCGCGGAGGGGCGGCGGTGGCGCGGAACCGGCGGCCAGCGCCTCGGCAAATTCGGGGAACGTTGATAACGTGCGCCATTCCGTGTCTTCATCTCCCTTGGCCATTGACTGGCCGTTGAGCCGGCCATCGGCAATCCATTTGCGCATGTCGTCCGCCGTGACCGAGCTGTATTCCTTTTGATCGCCGCCGATGATGGTGTAAGTGGCCATAAGTTTTTCCCGCGTTTGCCGACTTCTAATTCATTCACCGCCAACACGCAAGCCCGGTTTTGATCAGGTATTGCGCACGAACAATTTTCCCGGCAGTTGTTTGACCACGTGTTTCATTTCCAGACCCAGCAGGGCCACGCTCACCGCCGAGCTGGGCAGGCCGCTCCGCCGGATCACTTCGTCAATGGACGACTCCTCGTGGTTCAACGCGTCATAGACAAGTTTTTCGTTGGCGGACAGTTCCAGCGCGGGCAGCACGCCGGTTTCGCCCGGCGAGGGCGGCCGGTTGCTGGCCGGGAACAAATATTCAAACTCGCTCAAAATGTCCTCCGCGCCCTCGCACAGTTTGGCGCCCTTTTTGATCAGGTCATGACAGCCCCGGCTGCGCGGCGAATCAATCCGGCCCGGCACGGCGAACACCTGCCGGCCATATTCCGTGGCAAAATTCGACGTGATGAGCGCGCCGCTGTGCAAATCCGCCTCCACGACCACCGTGCCAAGCGTCATGCCGGCGATGATGCGGTTGCGGATGGCGAACGATTGCTTGTCCCCGTTGCGGTTGAAAGGAAATTGCGTGATGACCGCGCCGGATTCGGCAATGCGCCCGAACAACTCCGCATTCTCGGGCGGGAAAACAAGGTTGATGCCGGTGCCGAGCACGCAGACCGTCCGGCCTTTCGCCGCCAGCGCGCCCTGATGCGCCGCCGTGTCAATCCCGCGCGCGCCGCCGCTCACGACGGTGACGCCGACGTAGGCGAGTTGATACGCCAGTTTGCGCGCAGTCTCGATGCCGTAATGGGTGGTCATCCGCGAACCGACCATCGCGACGGCGTTTTTATCCTTCGCCGTCAGCGTGCCCTTGACGTACAGCACGAGCGGCGGGTCGTAAATTTGCCGGAGCGATTCGGGGTAGTCCGCATCGTTCTGGATCAAAACGTGGCAGCCGAATTCCTGGATGCGTTTCAATTCGCCCGCGAGATCAACGGTTTTCTCCCAGGTCACAATCGCCTCGGCGGTTTCGTCGCCGATGTTGCGGACGCGCAGCAGCTCGGCTTTGGAAGCGGCAAGAATTTTTGGCGCGTCGCCGAAATGTTCCAGCAGCAGCCGTGCGCGCACGGGACCGACATGCTCGATGAGGTTTAAAGCGATAAGTGCCTCGCGCGAATCCATGTATAACGAATAACTATTTATGATTCACGCCGCAAGCGAAAGCTGCCGGATCATTGCTTTTCCACGATTTCCTGCTATTGGTGAGGCGTGCCTGATCCCAGCCTGTTGCTCCTCATTCCGGCCTACAACGAGGAACGCCGCATCGAACCGGTGCTGCGTGACTACGCGCGCTTTTTCCAGGAACAATACTTGGGAAAATTTCAGCTCGTCGTGGTGCTCAACGGCTGCACCGACAACACAATCGGCGTCGTCCGGCGAGTTGCGGCGGAATTCCTGTCCGTGCGGGCGCTCGAATTCAAGGCGCCGATTGGCAAGGGCGGCGCGCTCATCGAAGGCCTCAAGCTGTCCTCTTTCGGCGACTTGATCGGTTATGTGGATGCCGACGGGGCAACGCCGCCGAAGGCGATCCTGGACCTGGTGCGGCATCTCGGCGACGCGGACTGTGTCATCGGTTCGCGCTGGCTACCGGATTCCGTCCTGCTCCAGCAACAGACGCGACTGCGCCGCTTCGTCAGCCGGGGATTTCATTCCATCGTCGAACTGTTTTTCTGGCTGCACCTCAAGGACACGCAATGCCCGTGCAAGCTGATGCGTTGCGAAGCCGTGGAAAAAATTCATTCAACACTGTGCATCGCCGACCTCGCGTTCGATGTGAATCTGCTCGTATCATTGAAGCGCGCCGGGTTCCGCATAGTCGAAGTTCCCATTGAATGGGCCGACAAGATGGGTTCAAAGGTTACGGCAAACCTGTTCCGCTCGTCGTTGACGATGTTTTTGTCCGTCCTGCGCATCCGGCTGATTTACTCGCCATTCTACAAATGGCTGAAGCCCCTGCGCCCGCTCGAAGGCTGGATTTACCGAAAACTCGGGCAACCGAGACCTCTGTCCCGTCCAAAGAACGAAGCGTGAGGATCGGTGATGGAAAATTGTGGATGGCCAATCCCGGCTTGGAACTTTCCGCCGCCTGCTATCCTCCATTGTCCATCTTCGCGGTCAATTTGCCGCCCCACGTGAACCACGCGCACACCGCCAGCAGCAGCAGATTGAAAACGCCGAGCGTTTGCAGTGCCACTTCCATGCGGCCGGGGAATGTGTGCAGCATTGCCGGCAGCGTGAATCCGTAAGCGACGGCCAGCAGCACCATCGGCGGCACGGCTTTGAATTTGGCCCGCGCCATCAAATCGTTCACCAGCACGTTCGCCAGCGCCAGCGGAATCATCGCGCCCGCGTACCACGGCAGCAGTTTCATCGTTTCCGCAACGTACTCCGGCTTGAAAGCCAGCTTTACAACCAACGGGCCCACGATGCACAAACCCGCCGCGCCGCAAATCGCCAGAATCGCCGTGCCGAGCAGAACGATGCCCAGCAGGTTGCTTTTTTCCGATTTCGCGTTGGCGTGGACGATTTTTGGAAACATCACCGCCGCCAACGGCAACACCAGCCAGAGCAACGCGCGCGACAACGTTCCCGCCACACCGTAGGACGCCATTTCATCGCCGGGGAAAAATGCCTTCACATACATCGTGTCCGTCGTGAACAGAAACTGGCACGCGCCGAAACCGAGCATCAATGGCACGACCTGTTTGAGCAGACTGCTGCTGTCGAACCGTTCAGGTTTTGCCAGCCACAAATCGCGCGCCCGCCAGATGGCAATCCCCGCCCAGGCGCCAATTCCGGCGAACGCGCCGAACATCATGCCCGTCGCCCCGCCATGAAACGCCAGCACGATCAGAACGGCCACCGCGACGCGCCCAACGCCGCCAAGAATGGACGCCCAGCCCAGCCAGAAGAAATCCTGCCGCCCTTGCAGCACGCCGGAAAACAGCGGCATCCACAAATTCATCAGCAACGCCGCCAGCGTCACCCACAACGTCGCCGGGCTGGTGAGTCCCCAGCCCGCCATGATGCGGTTTTGAAACACCAGGACGAACAAGGCCACAACCGCCCACGCGAGGAACGTCAACAGCCAGCCCCAACGGATCATCAGCGCGAGCTGGCGGCCGCGGTTCGTCGCCAGCGTCCCGGCGGTTTGCTGCGCGAAAACCATTTGCAGCGGCATCGTCGGAATGAGCGACGTCAGCATCAGCATCGTCACGAAGATGCTGTATTCGGCGGGGGAGATTTTTTTGGCCAGCGGATGCACGCCGAAGGACATCAGTCCCTGCAAAACCGTCGCCATCATCAGCCAGCCGCTTTGGCGAAAAAACGTCGCGTGCGGCTTGTGGTCAACCGTCGGAATGGCTTCAACTTTTTCTTCGGACATGAACGTTGGACAATACGCGACCGACCTTATTCAGGAAAGCGATTTCAAAAATTTCAGAATCAAATCCTTGCCGCGCTCCAGCGCCGCCAGCGAAATCCACTCGTCCGTCGTGTGGGCCTGCGCGATGTCGCCGGGTCCAAACACCACGCTCGGAATGCCGCCCTGGGACAACACCGCCGCGTCGCAGAAAAAGTGGACCCCGGTCGGCCGGGTCTGTCCGATGCCGCGCATAAACTGCCGGACCAGCGGAAGCTTCAGGTCCGTTTCCAGCGGCAATGCCGGCGCGAGCTTCGTGCTGGAAATGGTCGCTGACAGTTTTTTCGCGCGCAGCCGGGCGGTAATTTCCCGCCGCACACCGGCTTCCGTTTCGCCCGGCAGCGTGCGCCGGTCAATCATGATGGCGCAGCCATCGGGCACGATGTTCGGCTGGGTGCCGCCGCAAATCGTGCCGACGTTCACCGTCGCCGCGCCCAGCAGCGGATGTTTCCGTTTCCGCAACCGCGCCGCATAATCGGTTTCCAGCAGGTCCACGATCCGCGCCATTTCGTGGATGGCATTTCGTCCGAGTTGCGGCGTTGCGCCGTGCGCCGCCTTGCCATGGGTTTCGAGCTGCAGCCACAAACTGCCTTTGTGGGCGGTGATGACCTGCAATCGCGTTGGCTCGCCGACGATGGCCAGGTCCGCCTTGAATCCGCTGGCGGCCAGTGCCCGCGAACCGGCCTGCGCATTTTCTTCGTCCACCAGGCCGGCAAAAACGATTTCAGTTTCCTTCGGACGCGATTTCAAGCTGGCCAGTTCGCAAAGAGCGGTGAGCATCGCTGCCACGGAACCCTTGGTGTCGCAGGCGCCGCGCCCGTGCAGGCGGCCGTTTTTGCGCTGCGGAATGAACCGCGTTCCGTCCGCCCCGACGGTGTCGAGGTGCGGCGCGAGCAAAATGGTCCGTCGAATCTTTCCCGGCGGCGGCAGCCGGGCGATGACATTGGCCCGGCCGGGCGCAACTTTTTGGAATTCAACTTCCAGCCCGGCCTTGGCGGCGACGCTGGCCAGAAAATCCGCGACCCGCTTTTCTCCGGCGCAGGGATGGCGGGCCGGCAAAAAGGCCGGATTCACGCTGGGCAGCGCGATAAGTTCAGCCAGGAGTTTTTCCGTGCGCGTCATGCGGCCACAGCTTATCGGTTGGCTGCGCCAGTGTCGAGATGGGGCTGGCAGGAAACCATTCTTCTTTGGTGGGCGAGGCTACTGACGAGCCGCCGCCGGTTTCCGGCTGGCGCCGAACATCAGCAACGAGAAGGCGGCAAACATCGCCGGCGCAAAACGTTCTTCGACCGTCATGGCGGTGCCGCCCAGAAAGGCCAGCCCGTTGGCCAGCACATACCAGCCCCAAATATTGCCCACTTTGCGCTGCGGGTTCCGCCATAATTCAACCAGGCCGGGAATCCCGGCCAGACAAATGCCCATCGTGGTTGCGACAATGGCCGCAGCCGGGCCACCCAGCTTCCAACAGATCAGACAGCCGAGCACGAGCGCCAGAATCACGCTGTCCATCCGGCTCCACGCAAAACGCCCCTTGACCAGCAACAACAATGTCAGGGCCACGCCGCCGACGGCAAAGCCCAGCGGCAAAAAATAATTTCCGTGCCGCTCGAAAATGCTGATGGTCAGGATCGAGTCGAGCGCGGCCCAGAGAAACCACGTGGCAAAACTTTGGCCCGCGCCGCCGTCCTTGATCATTTCAACCGCCATGGGAACAAACAGCGCCAGCGCACCAATGCCGCCAGTGATCTTCAGGAAATCGTGAAAATCCATGGCGGTTTAAACAATTTCCACCGGACATTTCGGCAGCGCGTCGAGGAAGGCGTGGCCGTATTGCTTGGTGAGCACGCGATTGTCCAGCACTACGATGATGCCCGTGTCGGTCTTGGTCCGGATCAGGCGGCCCACGCCCTGACGGAATTTCAAAATCGCCTCCGGCAGGGAAAATTCGCTGAAGGAATTCCCGCCATGCGCCTCGATGGATTCGATGCGGGCCTCGATGAGCGGATGGTCCGGCACGGCGAACGGCAGCCGCGTGATGATGACGTTGCTCAGGGCATCGCCCGGCACGTCCACGCCCTGCCAGAAGCTGTCCGTGCCGAACAGCACCGAGTCCACGTCGTCCTTGAACTTTTCGAGCATCGTCGAGCGCGGCGTGCCGGTGCCCTGCACCAGACACGCGACCCCCAGCTTGTTGAAAAATGGCTCCATCCGTTCGGCCACCTCCTGCATGAGCTTGTAATTGGTGAACAACACAAACGCCTTGCCGTGGGTCTGCTTCACGAAATGAGCAATCCAATGTTCCAGCGCGTCGGCGTAACCGGCTTCGCGCGGGTCGGGCATTTTCTTGACCGCGAACAATTTCATCTGCCGCTCGTAATCGAACGGCGTGCCGACCTGCAATTTTGTCGCCGTCTCGGCTCCAACCCTTTTGACGAAATAATTCAGGGAGTTTTCAATTTTCAGTTTCAAGTTTTCAGTTGGGCCGCGTTTTGGCCCTTCACTTGAAACTGAAGGCTTGAGACTTGAAACTCCCAAGGTGGCGCTGGTCATGATGATGCTGGTGTCGCTCTCGAACAGCCGCCGGCGCAAAAAGTCCGCCACATCAATCGGCGCGGCGTTCAACGCCAGGTTCTTGTGCGCTTTGCCGCCGCGCTCCACCCAGTAAACATGATCGTCCGCGCTTTGTTCAAGGAACGCCTTCACCTCGTCGCGCAGCTCGCCCAGTCGGCGGTTGCATTCGACCAGTTCCTGCCCGATATCCTTGTCCTCGCTCAGCTTGATCAGGTCGCTAACGGTTTCACGCAAACGCTGGATCGGCAGTGTGACGTTGTCCTTCACCAGTTCCGTCCGGCGGATGCGGAGCTCGGTCCAGGCGCGCCGCCGGCCGCCGCTTTCGGCGCCACCGAAACGATCGCGCTTGGCGGCCTGTTGGATTTCCTCGCACGCGGCCTCGACGTTTTCGAAAAACTTGCCGGCTTCGCTCAAAATGTCCGCCACCAGTTTCACCGCGCCGCCCTTGTGCAGCGTCGCCAGCAGTCCTTTTTCCGTGCGCGGGTTCCAGAGCCGGTTCAGCGCGTAATGCATCTGGCCGCTCGACACGCTCAGGCCGATGTGGCGCGAGGCCACGTTTTCCATCGTGTGCGCCTCGTCGAAAATTACAAAGTCATTCTTGAACAGGATGCCGCCGGCGATGTCCTCATCCACACCTCCGAGCAGCGTGAAGAACAGCGTGTGGTTCAACACCAGCACGTCCGACGACAGGATGCGGCTGCGCGCCCGCTGGAAAAAACAGACTCCGTGGTCCTTGGCAAAGTCGGACGGATGCCCGCAGACCTTGGGCGAGCACAAGCCGCGTTCGGAACAGACCAGCGCCCAGACCTTCGGGTCCGGTTCAACGTCGAAGTCCGACAGGCTGCCGTCCGAGGTTTTCTTGGACCATTCGTAGATGCGCTGGAGTTCCTCGGCCTCGGACGACGTGAATAGGTTGCCGGATTGCTGCATGGCCTTGTGCAGCCGCCGTGTGCAGAGATAATTCGCGCGGCCCTTGAGCATCGTGAAGTTGAACTTTACCGGCAGGACCTGCGCGAGCATCGGCAAATCCTTTTCCGTGAGCTGCTCCTGTAAATTGATGGTGTGGGTGGAAACCACCGCCTTCTTTTTCTGCGCCACCGCGAACAAGATTGCCGGAATCAGATACGCCAGCGACTTGCCGACGCCGGTGCCGGCCTCGACCGCGAGGTGTTCGCGATTTTGCAGCGCGCGCGCCACGGCCACGGCCATTTGCTGCTGCTGCGGGCGGAACTCGAAATTTTTCGCCTTCGACAAGATGCCCGCCGACGAAAAAATCTCCTCGACCTGGGCAACTAGGTCCACCCCGGCGGGTTGATGTTCAATGACAGAAATCATTTCGGTTTAGCCAAACAAATCCATCTGCGGCGGCGGGGCCAGTTGCTTGAGCTTGTCGCGGTCCTGCTGGCGGCGCGCCTGGCGCACGTTGCCTTCCGGTGTCAGCTCGGATTCCTCCAGGTTGCCGAGAATTAGTTTGGCCCGTTCCAAAACCGTCTGCGGCACGCCGGCCAGCCGTGCGACGTGGATGCCATAACTCTTGTCGGTGCCGCCCTCGACGATTTTGCGCAGGAAGACGATCTGGTCCCGCCACTCGCGCACGGCCACGTTGAAATTTTTCAGCCGCGGCAGGCGCTGGGCGAGTTCGGTCAACTCGTGGTAGTGGGTGGCGAAGAGCGTCTTCGCGCCGACCTGATTGTGCAGATGCTCGACGATGCTCCATGCCAGGCTCAGGCCGTCGAACGTGCTGGTGCCGCGCCCGATTTCATCCAGCACAATCAGGCTGCGCGGGGTGGCGTTGTTCAGGATGTTCGCCGTCTCGGTCATCTCCACCATGAACGTGGACTGGCCGCGCGCGAGGTCGTCGCTCGCGCCAATGCGGGTGAAAATGCGGTCCACGAGATCAATCCGCGCTTCGGCTGCCGGCACGAACGAACCGGTATGCGCCAGCAACGTGAGCAACGCCACTTGCCGGATGTAAGTGGATTTGCCCGCCATGTTCGGCCCGGTGATCAGGCCGATCTGGGGCGGAGCGCCGAGCACCGTCTCGGCGTGATTCGGGTCGTTTCCGGTTCGAGCCGAGGCGGTGCTCGGCGCTCCGTTGCCCGACAGCCCTGTGTCATTCGGTACAAAACGTTCCTCGGTCAGGCTTTGTTCCAGCACCGGATGCCGCCCGTCGCGGACCTCCAGAATTCCTTTATCGGCGACTGTCGGACGGCAATAGCTGTGCAGCCGCGCCGTCTCGGCGAACGACGCCAGCACGTCGAGTTGCGCCAGCGCGGCGGCAGTCTGCTGGATTTTTGGCAATTGTCCCAGCACCTCCTCGCGCACGCGCTGGAACAGTTCATATTCCAGCTTCACGCTGCGTTCCTCCGCGCCGAGAATTTTGCCTTCCATTTCCTTCAACTCCGGCGTGATGTAACGCTCGCCGTTCGCGACGGTCTGCTTGCGATGATAATGCGTCGGAACTTTGTCGAGATTCGATTTGGTGACTTCGATGTAATAGCCGAAGACGGAATTGAACCGCACTTTCAGCGACGAAATTCCGGTCGCCGCGATTTCATCGGCCTGAAGCTTGGCGATCCAATCCTTGCCGCCACGCTGGGCGGTGCGCAGTTCGTCGAGCGCCGGGTCAAAGCCGTCGCGGATCATGCCGCCTTCCTTGATCGGCAGCGGCGGCTCCTCCACGATGGCGCGGGAAATGATCTCGACAAGGTCAGGTGATTCGGAAATTTGCGAATCCAGTTCAGAAATCAAACTGGTGGGAGCGTTCTCACGAGCCGGAGTTTCATCGTGAATTGGATTTTCGGCTCGCGGAGACGCTCGCCCCACCGTGGCTAAAGTTTGTTTCAGCGGTGGAAGCTGCTGCAGCGCGATCCGCAATGCGGCTAAATCGCGGGCGTTGCCGCTGCCGGAACTTAAACGACCCAGAGTGCGTTCCAAATCGCGCACCTGCGCCAGTTGCTGGCGAAAGGCGTCAAGGCCAAAGGGATTTTCAATGAACGTCTGGACCGCATCCTGGCGTCGGCAAATCGGCTTCACCGCAGCGAGCGGTTGCGAAAGCCAGTTGCGCAACAACCGCGCGCCCATCGGGGTGACGGTGCGGTTGACCGCGCCGTAGAGCGAGGCATTGCGCGGCGCATCATGATGCAGTGGCTCCAGAATCTCCAGATGCCGCAACGTGGTGTAATCCAGTGTCAGATAGTCGCTGCGGCGATAAAACGACAGCCGGGTAAGGTGTTTCACGTCCCGGCGAAGATGTTGCGTGAGATAATGCAGCGCCGCGCCCGCCGCGCCGATGGCGGCGGTGCGATCCTTCAACCCGAAACCGTCGAGCGACGCGACCTTGAAATGGTCGCGCATGGTGTAAAGCGCGGTTTCCGGCGCAAAAGTCCAGTCGTCGTAGCCGTTTAAAATTTTAAAAGCGCCGCGCAGCAAATCGCGGAGGGCGTCCGCTCCGCCCGGATAAATGATTTCCGCCGGGCGTAACCGTTCCAGTTCGGCCAGCAACACAGCATCGCTTTCCAGTTCCGTCGTCATGAAATCACCGGTGGTCAGGTCCACCAGCGCGAGGCCGGAAATTTTCCCGCTTGGATACACTGCAGCCAGAAAATTGTTCCGCTCGGCCACCAGCATCCGCTCGTCGAAATGCGTGCCGGGCGAGAGGATTTGCGTGACCTCGCGTTTGACGAGCTTGCCGGGCCGGGCGTCCTCGAGCTGGTCGCAGATGGCGACCTTCCGTCCCGCCTTGAGCAGCCGGCCGATGTAGGCATTCGAAGCATGATGCGGCAGGCCACACATCGGCACGCCATTGCGCGAGGTGAGCGCGAGGTTGAGGAGTTGCGCGCCGACCTGCGCGTCCTCAAAAAACATCTCGTAGAAATCGCCGAGCCGGAACAGCAGCAACGCATCCTTGGGCAGTTCGCCTTTGATGCGGCGATACTGCGTCATCATGGGAGTCAGTTGGGTTTCGGCGGCCATCGGCAGAAAGTTAGGCGGAAAAATTCACCAGGTCGAAGCGAAATTACTCACAACGCCAGAAACCATGACTCCAGCCGGCTCATTGGGGAAGTTCGTTCGCACGGTCGAGCCGCAAAAGCTCCGCGCTGTAACCCTTGCGGAAATTGGGATACTTGAACTGGTGGCCGAGTTCCATCTTGAGCTTGCGGTTGGAAACACGCTTGTTCGTCAGACCGCGTTTGCGAAGCTCGTCCGGGTTTTCCGGACCGGCCGTCGGCAGCGGCTTGTCCAATGCCTGGGCCAGCCACTGGAAAAAATGCAACTGGCTCACCGGCTCGTCGTCCGCGGCGTTGTAAATTTCGCCCGGCCGCCCGTTCTTCAGCGCCGCGATGATGCAGCCGGTCAGGTCGTCGCGATGAATCATGTTCAGAAGCCGCGAGCCGTCGCCTTCGATGCGCGCCTCGTCCTTCAGGTATTGTTTGAACCAGTGGCCGCGCCCGGGACCGTAAATGCCCGCGACGCGCAAAATAACCGCCGGGAATTTTTTCTCCTGTACCGCCGCCAGCAGCAGCTTTTCCGTTTCCAGCAAAATGTTCGCGGTTTCCGCCAGCGGCTCGGTGGGGCTGGATTCCTTGATTTGCGAACCGTCATTCTGGCCGTAAACGCTGGTGCTGCTGGTATAGACGAATTTTTTTGGCGCGTTGGGCGCGAGCCATTCAATCAGATTGCGCGTGCCGTGGAGGTAAACCTGCCGGTAATTGTCCGCATCGCCGCCGGCCGCGACACAATTAACAACCCAGTCGAAATCTCGGGGCAATTGGGCCAGAGTTTCCGGTCGGGTCACGTCGCCGAGGAGCGGCCGGATGCCGACGGCTTTCAATTCATTTTCCGAGGACGCACTCCGGCGCAGGCCGAAAACCTCGTGGCCGAGCCGCACGAGTTCCGCACCGAGCGGCAGACCGACGTAGCCGCAGCCGACAATCAAAACACGCATGTCATTTAAGATATGCGATTCACGATCTGTGTGCGCGCTAAATATTCCCGTTGGCGTAAATCGAACATTACAAACCGCATTTGGCTTTCAATCCATCACGGCCGCGAAGCGCAGGCCGCGGGTGCTGATGCGGAGCTGTTTGAAATGGAACTCCTTCATCACCGCCTCGTAAATGGCCACGCCAGTGAGAATCACGTCCGCGCGCAGCTTGGGCAGGCCGGGGATTTCCTTCCGCTCGGCCAGTGGAAGATTCCACAATCGCCACCGCAGTTTTTGCACCTGGGCGAGGCTGAGCCGGGTGGCCTCGATGCGATCGCGGTCAAAGCGGTCCAGCCGGTTCTCGATGCGCGCCAGGATGCTCGTCGTGCCGCCGGTGCCGACGAGCTGGATGGCGCCGTGTTTGGAGTCCGCCCCGCGGAGCAGGGCCGGTTCGAGTTTGGGGCGGACCTCGGTTTGCAGAAATTTCTTGATCCAGTCGCGGCAGGCGGTGAATTCGCCGCGCGTGGGCGGATCGCGGTGCGGAAATTGTTCCATGAGCCGCACTGTGCCCAGGGGAAAACTGCGCGCGAAATATTTGTGTTCGCCCTGGCCGACAATGAACTCCGTGCTGCCGCCGCCGACGTCCAGCAACAGCAGCGGCGCTTTCGCCAGTTCCGTGCCCGCCGTCACACCCTGAAACGCCCATACGGCCTCCTGTTCGCCGGAGATGATTTCCACCTTGAGATCGGCCGCGCGTTCGATGGCCGAGGTGAGATCGCCGGGATTCGCCGCGTCGCGCGCGGCGCTGGTGGCGATGACGCGGATGGAGTCGGAACTTTTTTCCCGCGCCGTGTTGGCGAATTCCCAGACCGCCTCGGCGGTATGCGCGATGGTGTCGGGCTGGAGCCGGCGGGTTTCGTAAAACCCCCGGCCCAATCGCGTCTGGCGGCTTTCCTCGTGGACGGGACGCACGTTGCAACCCGCCACGTCGGCCACCAACAATTTGATCGAGTTGGTGCCGACATCAATGACCGCACGGCGGACGGGTTCCATGAGCCACCAGACTACGAAGTGCAATTGCCCAAGCCCAAGTGAAAAAATGTTACATTTCTGTGCGGCGTTGCGCTGAATCCGGCGGTGTGTATTTTCAGGCCATGAATCTTTACATTTTGCGGCATGGCATCGCGGTGGAATCCGGCACGCCAGGGTATGAGCAGGATTCCGAACGCCCGCTCATTCCCAAAGGCCGGCGCCAACTGCAGCAGATTGCCGGCGCGATGGAGAAAATGGACTTGCAGTTCGACGTAGTTGTTTCCAGCCCGTTTTCAAGGGCGGAACAAACGGCCGAAATCATTGCCAAATCACTGAAACTGGAAACGCGCAGCCGGATTTCAGATGCGCTGAAACCGGACGGCAATCCAATCATACTGGTCCGGCAGTTGAATGAATTGAACCCGGTGCCGGAAGACGTTTTGCTGGTCGGTCATCAACCCAACTTGAGCCGGCTGATTTCCCTGTTGACGGCGGGTGACATGGACCTGGTCGTTGATTTGAAGAAGGGCGGCTTGTGCAAGCTGGAAACGGAGGCGCTGCAGACGGGCCGATGCGCGACGCTCGCCTGGCTGCTCACGCCCAAACAGATGAGATGGATGGCATGACAAAGGCTGGATTTTATTGGGACGAGACTCCTGGCGAGCCGGTTCCGAAATGATTGACGGCTCGCGAGGACGCTCGCCCCACCGAATTATTGAAAAAAGAATTCAGCCGACGCGGAACGAAATGCGCTGGATCAGCTCCCGTCCGAAGCTATGCTGTAGCCGGTCGAGAATTTCCTTGCGGCGATAGCGGACAATTTCCGAGAGCCAGGTGCTGCTGTCCACGGTCACAAACAGCGTGCCTTTCCGGACGCCCGCCGGCTGGGCGTGCGCGACGATGTTCGGGTCAATCAGCGAGTTCCACACCTTGACAACCTCGGCCTCGGCCCGCCGGGTGTCCATGCGCAAATCCGTCATCACCTTGGGCATCACGTCACCGGCTCGGCGCGCGCGCACGGCCCGGGCGATTTCCAGCGGTGCGAGATCCACGCCCCGCCATTGCGCGAGCACACGGCGGCGGGCGGAGAGTTTTCCCGGCCCCACCGGCGGAATGTATTTGGACGGCGGCTTCAAACAAAACAAAACAATCACAAAGACACCGGTGCGCAAAGACTTTAATTCTGCTTTGTGCCTTCGCGTCTTTGTGGTGAAATGCTTTTATGAATGTCACCAACCTGAACCCCGACACGGACATCGGGGCGAGCGCGTGGCTGGTGGAGGTGGATGATCACCGCATCCTGCTCGACGCGGGGATGCACCCGAAACGCGAAGGCCGCGACGCGCTGCCGTTGTACGGCAAGGCCGGCAACGCGGAGGTGGACGCGATTGCGCTGTCGCATTGCCATCATGATCATGTTGGCACGCTGCCGGTGGCGCTGCGGCATTTTGCCAAGGCGCACGTGCTGATGAGCGAGCTGAGCTATTTCATCATCGAGCGCGTGCTGCACAATTCGGTGAACGTGATGACCCGCCAGCGCGACGAACTGGGCATCCGGGAATATCCGTTGTACACGCACGACGAGGTGGACGACATCGCGCCGCTGTTTCAGGGCTTCAAATACAACCGCGAAGTCGAGTGGGCGGCGTTTCAGAAAACGCGCGCGGGTTTTGCCTCGCCGACGCTCGAATTTTTTGATGCCGGCCACACGCTGGGGTCGGCGGGCATATTGATCCGTGGTAAAAAGGAGACACTGTTTTACACCGGTGACGTGTGCTTCCACGACCAAACGATTTTGCGGGCCGCCCGCTTCGAGGACGTGAAGGCGGACGTGATGATCATGGAGACGACGCGCGGCAACCGCGCCGTGCCACCGGGATTTTCGCGGGAGAGTGAAACCGAACGGCTCACCGCGGCGATCCAGCAGGCGCTCAAGCGCAAGGGCTGCGTGTTGATTCCGTCATTTGCACTGGGGCGCACGCAGGAGATTCTCGCGCTGCTCGCGCTGCTTATGAAGGCGGGCAAGCTGAAGCCCCAGCCGATTTACATCGGCGGCCTGGGACGCGTGTTCACGGAAATTTACGATCTGGAGGCGCACCGGACGCACCGGCAGCACACCAACATGCAATTGCACGAATCGTTGCAACTGATCGTGCTGGAACAGGGACAGTCTGAAAAAATGAAGCTCAGCAGCGGGCGCATCTTTGTGATCACCGCCGGCATGATGAGCGAGCACACCGCCGCGCACAATCTCGCCGCGCGCATGATCGGCGATGAACGGCAGTCCATCTTTTTCGTTGGCTACGCGGATCCTGACACGCCGGGCGGGCGGTTGAAGGCGGCAAAGCAAGGTGAAACGTTTGTGTTCAGCCCCAGCGCCGGTCGGGTCACCCGCAAGTGTGAAGTGCTGGATTTCGATTTGACCGCGCACGCGAATCGCGGGGATTTGCTGGATTTCGTCGGCCAGGTTTCCCCCCGCGCGATTCTGCTTGGTCACGGCGGCGACGAATCCCGCGCTTGGTTTGAGGAACAAATCCGCTCTCGCCATCCCAAAATCAAGATCCTGCAGCCTCAGCCGGGCAAGCCGGTGGCGGTCTGAAAAACCGAACCGCCGGACGGAATAAATCCGGCCGGCGGTCGGCATTCCCCATCCCCCCAAATTTAATGGCCGCCGTTGACGATGTTGGCGAGGTTGAAGATTGGCAGGAACATGCAGATGACCATGCCGCCGATGACCACGCCCAGGAAAACAATCAGCATGGGTTCCAGCAGCGACATGAGCCCGGAAAGCGTGGACTCAATTTCCTCGTCGAGAAATTTGGAGACGCGTTCCAGCATGTTGTCAATGTTGCCGGTTTGTTCGCCGGCGCTCATCATGCGGATGATCATGCTGGGGAAAATCGGGTTTTTGCCGAGCGCATTGGAAATGCCTTCGCCGCGTTCAATGTCGCCGGCGGCAGTCTTGATGGCTTTTTCCATGGTCACGTTGCCGACGGTTTGGGAGACAATCTGCAGCACTTCCAGGATGGGCACACCGCTGCGCACCAGCGAGGCCAGCGTGCGGGTGAAGCGGACCAGGCAGATTTTATGCGCAATGGGGCCGAAAATCGGCAGCTTGATGCGGCGGGAATCCCAAAAAGCGCGCCCGACCGGGGTCTTGATGAAGTATAACCAGCCCCAAATGGCTGCGCCGGCGGCGATGATAAACACGAGAAAGAATTTTTTGACCAATTCGCTGAGATCAATCATGACCTGCGTCGGCCCGGGCAGTTTTGCGCCGAAGCCGTCATAAACATCCTTGAAGGTGGGAACGACTTTCACCAGCAGGAAGATGGTGATGGAAATTGCCACGATGGTCACGGCCGACGGATACATCATCGCGGTCTTGACCTTTTTACGCAGGCGCTCGGCATTTTCCAGGTAAGTCGCCAGGCGCGAGAGAATTTCGGCAAGCAGACCGCCTTTTTCGCCCGCTGACACCATGGAAAAGTAAAGCTTGTTGAAGGTCTTCGGATGTTTTTGCAACGCCTCGGAAAAACTTTCGCCACTTTCCACGCGCGTACACACGTCCCGGATCACGTCGCGCATGACCTTGTTCGGCGTTTGCTCCGCCAGCGCCTGCAGCGATTGCACAATGGCAATGCCCGCTTCGATCATCGTTGCCAGCTGGCGGGTGAAAACAACCAGATCGTTCAGCGCCACCTTGCCGCCCTTCGTTTTGCCCCGTTTGGAGATTTTTTCCTGGATGGAAACCACCAGCAGGTTGCGGTTGAGCAGCGCGGCGATGGCGGCTTGTTCGGTCACGGCTTCGACCGTGCTGTTTATTTCCCGGCCGGTGGCCGTCTCCCGGGCTGAATAGGCAAATGATGGCATATCGTTGATTTCGCAATAAAAACCCTACACAAATTATTCATGCCAATCGCAACCCTGCAATTGGGCACCTGCACCTGACTAAGCACGATTTGTTCCAGTCTGGCATCTTTTAACCTGAGAATGGACATAATCTTTTATTGGTAAAATCGGCATGATCATCGTGATTCTAAGGCCTGCACCATATCCAATCACTGTACAAAATTGAGCTTGAAACCTGATTTTGACTCGCAAGTTATTGTAATTTAGACCGTTACACAGATTTCATTCCGCCCAAAAAAACTGTTGTCAAATTATTGGAATTCTCCTATTTTCAATTCAATTGCACCTTTTGGTGCAGGGCAAACTAAAGTGTTTTGCCCTTAAAGTGCACAGGCACCTAACAAATAGAAACCAACAAACAACATCGGAGGAACCAGATGAAGTTTAATAAATGGACAGTCGGTCTCGCAGCGCTTGGCGTGGTCAGTTTGGCCTCGGCGGCGCGTGCAGACGAAACAAACGCAGTCATGACGACGCTGTCATCAACAACCATCAGCGGTTATGTTGATGTATCGGCTCAGTTCAACCCCAACGGCGGCGGCGGTATTCCCGCTGTTGCTGGCCCGCCGGTCGTACCGGCCGTACCAGCCGCTCCTAACTATAACTTCGGCAACAAGGCTAATGGCATAAGCCTGAACGTAGTTGATATCGCCCTTGACAAACCGGAAGACGCAACCCCATGGGCTGCGGGTTATCACGTTGAATTCTGGGTGGGGCCGGATGGCAACACTTTGGGAGTGGGCAATGACATTCGTCAGGCCTACATCCTCCTGCGCACACCCGTGGGCAACGGCATTGACTGGAAAATTGGTATTTTTGACACCATCATTGGCTACGAAGGCACCAGTTCTGGAAGCAACCCAAATTACAGCCGTTCCTTTGGCTATAACCTCGAGCCAACAACCCACACGGGTATTGTGGGCACATACAAAATAAACGACGAAGTGAGCATTCAAGCCGGAGTGGCTGATACTTCCTATGGTGGCAGCGGCGCTTATAATGCGGCTGCAAACACCACCGGGTTGTACCTGCCGACTTGGTTGGGCGCGGTTACGCTCACTGCACCGGATAATTTCGGTTGGGCCAAGGGTGCCACGCTGGCTTTCGGTGTGATCAACTCTTCGGGCAACACAGCTCAACTTGGTGGAACCGGCGTCGTATCTGGCAACGGCGATGGCGCAACCAGTTATTATGTTGGTGCCACACTGCCAACTCCGAATGCCAATTTGAAGTTTGGCGCGTCGTTTGACTACTTGAACGCTCGCGACGTCAGCGCAAATGCATGGGACGTCGCTTTGTATAGCACCTTCCAGATTAGCGACAAATTGAGCCTCAATCTGCGCGCTGAATATTTGGCGGGTGGCTACGGTGCAGGCACACCCGGCACACCCGTTAATGGTGGTGCTTATCTTACTCTTACTCCTCCTGGCACTACCGACCAGCAGGCTCAAGAACTCACAGCCACCGTGCAATACAACCTCTGGGCAAATGTCTTGACCCGCTTGGAATTCCGTTGGGACCATGTTGATAATGGCTTGGGCTACATCAACAACTACTCAAACTTGGGATCAGCAGCAACTCCGCAAAAAAATGCGTTCTTGCTGGCGGCTCAGGCCATCTACACATTCTAAGCTGAGTTAGAACTTCAAGCCCCTTCCGGTTTTCCGGAAGGGGCTTTTTGTTTTATCGCCATCTTTTGTCGGTGATGGAACAGGCTTAAAATTCTTCCGTTGGTTCCTGCACAACAAAACTTGGCTTCGCTGACGCTTTCCGCCAATAATCCGGCGTCCAAATGCAATACATCCGTGACATTTATGCGGCCAAGCTCGCTGCCGGCCGGCCGGTCATTTCCTTTGAATTTTCCCCACCGAAAACCGACGAGGGCGACCGCAATCTTCTGGAGAAGCAGATTCCCGCCCTGCTCCAGGCCAGGCCGGATTATTGCTCCGTCACCTACGGCGCCGGCGGCAGCACGCGCGACAAGACGCTGATGATTGTGGACCGCATCCAGCGGCAGCACGGACTGATTGCGCTGGCCCATCTTACCTGCGTGAACCACACCCGTGCGCAGGTGGGCGAACTTCTGGAAAAAATCCGTTCGCTGGGATGTAAAAACATTCTTGCGTTGCGCGGCGATCCGCCCGGCGGCGGCGAATTTCAGCCCACGCCCGGCGGTTTTGAATTCTCCTCGCAACTCGTCCAATTCATCCGCGGGTCGGGTGATTTTTCCATCGGAGCCGCCGGTTTTCCCGAAGGCCATATCGCCTGCCGGGGCGACAAGCACGCCGACTGGCGGCATTTGAAGGAAAAGGTGGATGCCGGTGCGGAATTCGTCCTCACCCAGTTGTTTTTTGACAATGCGGATTTTTTTGAATTCCGCGATTACGTCGCCGGGAAGCTTGGCGTTCGCGTGCCGCTGGTGCCCGGCATCATCCCGATCTTGAACGCGGCTCAAATCACGAAATTCACGCAGCTTTGCAGCGCGAAAATCCCGCCGCCGTTGCGAGCCACGCTCGACCGCCTGGGAAACAACGATGAAGCGGCGGTGGAATTTGGCATTGAATACGCCACGAACCAATGCCGGGAATTATTGCGCGCCGGAGTGCCGGGGCTGCATTTTTACACGCTGAACAAATCACGTTCCACCGTGCAGGTCCTGAAAAATCTCGGCCTAGCCTGAAGCGTTCGTTCGCCCCGCACCCGCCCGGTCAAAGTCCCAGATTATTGGCCACGATGCCGATGACGGTGAGTGGTCCCTCGTCTTCCAGGCTGTCGGCGGCCTTGTCCACCTTTTGCAGCGTGAGCTTGGCGTTTTTGTAAAATTCCTGGTCGTTGATGAGTTTGCCGACCGTGCCTTGGCCCTGGTTGATCTTCAGCAAGACCTGGTCGAGGTTGGTCATTGAAGCGGTGGTCGCGTTGTAGAGCGTTTCATCGGTCACCAGCTTGCCGATCGTGCCCTGGCCGTTGGTAATGCCGCTCACGACGCCCCGGACTTCAGCCACCGTATCCTGCAGGTTGGTGACGGTCAGCAGTGCGGAATTGTAGAGCGTGTCGGAATAAATGAGTTTTCCCACCGTGCCTTCGCCGCTCGCGATCTGGCCGGAAATGCTTTCCAAATTGGAAACCGTTGCCGTGATGCGGCTGCTGTTCTGCTTGATCAAATCCGTCATCGGCCCCAGTAGATTGTTGATGCTGTCGCCGGTGAAGCCTTTCATGGCGTTTTGAATGCCGGTGGCGGCGCCATCAAGCTTGGCCATGATGGCATTGAGATCGGGCTGTTCCTCGGTCGTGAGCACCGCGCCGTCCACCGCCTTGGGCGCGTCCAGTGAACCGAAATCAATGGAAACAAAGTTCTGCCCCATCAAGCCGGTGAATTTGATGATGGCCTTGCTGTCCGTTTTCACAACGGCATCGGAATGAAGCTTCATCGTGACGTTGACCTTGTTGTTGGCAAGCTCGATTTTCTCGATGCGGCCGACTTCCACGCCGGCCATCTTGACACTGTTGCCCACCTTCAAGTCCTGCACCGTGTCGAACAGCGCGCTGACGCGATAGCCGGTGTGGAACAGGGTCATGCCACCCAGCGTTTCCGTGATGATCCAGGCGGCAAAGACGGCGAGGACGACAAAATAGCCGAGCCGGGTTTCGAGTGAGTTTTTCATAAAATTTTGGGTTGGGCGTCGCGTTTAAAATCTGCGTGCAAAAATTTCTGGACGAGCGGGTCGTTGAAACTCTTCACCTCGTCGGGCGTGCCGATGGTGAGGATGCGGCCTTCGTTGATGACGGCAATGCGATCGGCCACGCCGAAGGCAAGGTCGCGGTCGTGCGACACCACCAGCGACGTGACATGAATGCGCTCCTGGAGATGGCGGATTTCCTCGGCGATAAGGACGGACGAAAGCGGATCCAGTTCGCTGGTCGGTTCATCGTACATGATCAACTGCGGTTCGATGACCAGCGCCCGGGCGATGGCGGCGCGCTTCTTCATACCGCCGGACAGCTCGTTGGGCATCTTGTTTTCCGTGTCCTTGAGGCCGACATCTTCGAGTTTTTCAGCAACAATGCGCGCGATTTCCTCCGGCGATTTCAAGCGATGTTCGCTCAGGTAAAGCCCAACGTTTTCCCCGACCGTCAGCGAATTGAGCAACGCCCCGGACTGGAAAACCAGTGCGAGCCGGTATTTGCTGGCGATTTCCGGCGACTGGATGGATTCGCCATTGATGAGAATTTCGCCGGCGTCGGGCGGTTCCAGGCCGATCAGGTGCTTGAGCAGCACGCTTTTGCCGCTGCCGCTCGGTCCCATGATGACAAAAACTTCCCCGGGCTTGACGTCAAAATCCAGTCCTTTCAGCACTTCCTGGCCGTCAAAACTTTTGCGCAGGCCGCGCACCTGGACGCTGATGCCGGATTGAAGGTTGGTTGGCGCGTTCATTATTTCAGGAGCACGCGCGTAAGCACGTAATCAAAAATCACGATCAAAACGATGGAATTGACGACGGCCTTGGTCACGGAGCGGCCAATTCCGCGCGGCCCGCCAATGGTCGCCAGACCTTGGTGACAGGACACAACCCCGATGATCAACGCGAAGCAAAAACTTTTGAACACGCCGTTGGCCACGTCCTTCAATTGAACCACATCGCGCAAGTTGGTCCAATAAGCCTGAAAGGGAATTTCGATGTGGCTGTTGGTTTCGGCCACGACCGCGCCACCCAGCCAGCCGACCAGAATTGCAAAAATCACCAGCATCGGCAGCGCAAAAGCAATGGCGACCAGTCGCGGCAGCACGAGGTAATGAACCGGATTGATGTTCATGGTGCGCAACGCGTCAATTTCCTGGTACACGCGCATGGACCCGATTTCCGCCGCCATCGCCGAACCGATGCGCCCGGCGATCAGAATGGCCATCATCACCGGCGCCAGTTCCTTGGCCAGGGAAATGCCGACAATGCCACCCACGGCGCTGGCCAGTCTGCGTTCCACCAGCACCGGGCCGGTTTGCAAGGCGATGACAGCGCCGATGAAGAACGACAGGACGCAAACCATCAGCAGACTGGCGTTGCCAATTTCAAAAAATTGATCAAGCACTTTCTGCCGCTGCCGCCAGACCAGAGGCAGGGACAGCAACGTGCGCCAGAACAACAGGACAATTTCGCCGACGTTTTCAAACATATATCAAATTCACTGTGCGGCTGCTGCCGGCGCGGGCCATTTGAGCACCGGAATGTAAAATAAACGCAATTTGTTCATTCTCGAATCCGATTGATACTGGAAAAACCCGAACAAGAGCGAGCATTTTTTGGACGTGGGCGTCGTGTCCCGGCGGTATAAATTCCAAAACAGCGACTGGCTGGCGTCGCCGGCCCGGGGGTTGTTTTCCGAGCGCCACAAGGACCAGAGCGGGGCCCAGTTGCGCTCAACGCCCCGGTTGTTGGGCAGCACCACCTCCACCGGCGCGATGAGTTGCAGCCGGCGATTGCCGTTAAAATCGCGGTGATAGGTGAACAGCGGCCACAAATCAACACGCCTCAAATCTTTTCCGGTTTCCGTGTTTTTTTCCGTCACGTCCGAGAACAGATAAAATAGAATTCGCATGCGTTCCTGATCCAGCACGCCGGCGTGGAACCGGTTATATTTGTACAGCGGCCAGAGGTAATAATTTTCCTCGGCCACGGCGCTGTGCGCCTGGCTGAACAGCGGCCAGAATCGGGTGGTGGTCTTGCCCTCGCCGCGGGCGATGACAACGAATGGAAAGGGGCCCTCCCATTCGCGGTATTTATTTTCGCGGTCGTCAATCCAGTTGAAAAACGGCCAGAGCACAAAGGTGGAATCGCGCTTTGGCGAGCGGGATACGGCGTAAATCGGGAGCAGGGCGCGAAATTTTTCCGGATCCTCCGTGCCCAGGTTGTTGTTCTGGTGGAAATAAATGGGCCAGAGGGCGAAAAATTTATCATGTCCGCCGATGATTTCCGATTCGCCAAAGCCATTGGTCTGCGTGGTTATGTCCTTGTGCTCGTTGCCAGCCAGCGGCCAGAACTGCCAGCCCTGGAGCCCGTCCCCATGGCGCAGATGAAAAAAAGGGAACAGGTAATTGTCCGTGACCACGTCGCGTTTGCGGGTTTCAACGTAAAACGGAAACAGCACGAAAGAAATTTCGTCGCGGAACAGGCGGTCCTGGATGTGGCCATAAACCGGGAACAGCGCAGTATAGTTCCGGTCCGGGTTGGGCGAGCGCTGTTGAAAATAGAATGGAAAAACCGTGAATTTTTTCGCGGGCAAGTCATCCGGGTTCTGTCCGCCGGAAAAGCTGAGCAACTGGCCGAGTTGCCAGCGGTATTCCGTGCCAAATCGCTCGCAGGTCAGCGCCGGGTACAGGAAATCGAATTCCTTGGTTTCGGTCACCGGATCGGTGTCGTACGATATCAGCGGCGGGACGGCCCAGGTTTCTTCCGTATCATTTTTCTGGTCATAGAAAAACGGCCCAACCGCTTCGGTGCGGTGACCGGAAACCAACGTCAGCGAGAATTGATCAAAAATCGGCCCGGCATGAAAGCCGTCTTTAGCCAGAGCGGCGGACGAAAAACCGACAACCAAAAGCAGGCAATAAATTCGGAGGCGATGAATTATTAATAAGTGCGGTTCAGACATGAGCGAATGTTTCAGGCCGGATCGTAAGCTTTGACGAGGATTATTCAATGTTTTAAGCGGCTTTCGTTATCGTTATTGAAAACCGGATATGAGGCCATTATAGGCGTCAGTTGTTATGTTTAACATTGATGTTGACTTCCGGTTAATTTTCTTTATGTTTCTCATACACTTGAGGTTTTACCTCGGTTCCTCCTGACCCAGTGCCGATGATTGTTTGTCGGCACTGGGTTGATTTATTAAGGGACGCCAGCGGCCGAGCAAATTCAGCAACGCCGGCAAAAAGGTCAGTCCCGCAATCATGCACAAGGCAATCCCTGCCGCCATGACGCAACCCAAGCTGTGAATGCCCCGGTCCTTGGCGATGATCAAGCTGCCGAAACCCGCGATGGCCGTCAACCCCGACACCAGCACGGCCTTGCCGGTGCTCCGTGACAGGATGCCCGGCGTGCGTTCTTCGGCAAACCGATTCAGGATGTGAATGCCATTGGTCACGCCGATGCCGATGACCAAGGGCAGCGTCATGATGTTCGCGGGATTAAATGGAATGTTCAGCCAGCCCATCATCCCGACCAGCCAAAGCGTGCCGATGCCCACCGGCAACAATGCCAGCACCACTGCGCCGATGGTTCGGAAGTGAAAAAGAACCAAAAAAGTGATGGCGGCCAATGAATACCAGGCGGCCTGGATGTAACTGTCCTTGAGCAGCTCTTCAAATTCGTAAAGTTGTACCGGCGTGCCGGTGACATTGGGGTCCACGGTCCGCAATTCAGCGATGAATTTTTCCTGGTTGTCGCGCTGCCACATGTTGGCCTTTGGGAAAATCTGCAGCAGATATTTTCCATTTGGAGACAAAAATTGGTCGCGAAAGGCCCGGGGAAGGTCGGCTATCTGCAACGGCGCACTGTTGTCCTGATTTTGCAGCAGTTGAAACGTGGTGCGCATGTCGGTAAACAGCGCCTGCTGAAATTGTGCCAGTTGGTTTTCATGCCTGGCCAGAGCCGGTGTGTCGCCTTGCAGCATCGTCTTGCGCAAATCCTCAATCGCCTGTCGCAAATCCATGAACTGTTTGGTCAGTTCCGGGTCGCTGCCACCGATCTCATCCAGCGCCATCCCCGAATAGCCGGAAAGACCGTACAGCGTCCGGCTGAACGCATTGATGTCCACCGGGTTCATGTCCGGCGCGCCGAACTCCAGGGGCGCCAGCTCCTGCTTGATCTGGCCAATCAGCTTGAGCTTTTCACTGCTGCTGGATTTGAGCAGGTTGGTCAGCAAACTGACCGGCGGCTCAACGTCGGCCACCGTTGACAGTTGGTTGATTTTTCCCTCCAAGGCAATGGCCTGTTCCAGCGAATCGGCCACCACCGCGCCGCGCAGCAGGGATTTGTCCGCCGAGGCCAGCAGTTTCTCTTCAAAAACCACGGAGGACAACCCCAGGCTCTGCAATTTTTCCAGATTGTAATCAAAATAAACCTTGCGGGCCTGCGTCAGCGCCACGGCGCACAACGCGACAATGATCGCCGTCACCATCACCGGGCGTTGCAGCCAGAGGTTTTCGATGCGGGCACGGGCGGCCGCCTGGGAAGCTTGATGGTCCATCACATTCTGGCGTCCCCGCAGCAGCAACACCGGCAGCAGCGTCATCATGGGCACCAGGCAGAGGAGCAGGCCGCTGCCACAAATGATCCCCATTTCCTGGATGCCCTTGAAATTGGTCAGCGCCATGGCCAGAAAGGCGGCGGCGGTCGTCAAAGCCCCGGTAAAAATGCCTTGTCCGGTGAAAACCATCGCCTTTTGCATCGCGGCTTCCTCAGATTTGCCATACCGCAATTCCTCCTCGTAGCGCGTGATCAAATGCACGCCGAAATCAATCGCCAGGCCGATGAGCATCGGCACGAAGGTGATGGTCAAAACATTGAAATGTCCGATGGCCAGCGTGGTGAAGGCCAGCGTATAAGCCAGCCCGACCGTCAGGCAAAGGGTTGCCTTTATCGGTCGTCCGGTTTCGTTGTAGCCGTAAACAAAAATCAACGCGCAGAGCACCAGCGATACGATGCTGGCGACCGTTATGTCCTTTTGCGACTGGGCCATCTGGTCAAAATCCAGCACCGGTTCCCCCATCAGGCCGACGTTAAGGCCGGGCACCTCGCGTTGCGTTTCCTTGACGAGTTCGCGCAGACGTACAATGGCTTCACTGGTCAGGTCGTCATTCCTGGCGCGTTGCTGGGTAAAGTTTTCCAGATAGGCATTTTTTAAAATGCTCCAAAGCGTCGGGGGAATGTTGTCCGATGCGTCATTGGGTGCATGGGCCGTCACCAGAAAAATCCGCCCCTGATTGTAGGTGATGTAGGTGTTGGTTTCGCTGCCGGCGATGAACAATGCCGACACGCTGGGCGGCGGTTCGCCGGGCTGCCCCAGACAGTCCGTGGTCTGCCCGACGATGCGCGTCAGGGCCGGCAACGCCTGAATCAACGATTCCGTCTGGGCGTTCGTTTCCCGGGGTGCGGTGCGGAAGGAGGTGTTGACCTGCTCGAAAAACGAAATGAGATTTGTCGTTTGCGTGAACTGACGGATGAATGGCAGGTCCGTATCAAGCTTTTGTTTCAGGCCGGTAAGGTCGTCCTCGGACGCAAACAGCAACGCCTTCGCCCCCATCACCGACAGATCCTGCTGGTAGAAGACATCGCGAAACAGATTGGTTTGCGTCTGCATTTTTGCGGCGATGCGGTCAACAAACTGCCGGTTCTTCTCGAGGTTTTCGCTTTCCACGACCACGATGAGGTCGTTGCCTTGCTGCGGAAACTCCTGTTGCAGGCGGAGATAATTCTGGTGATTTTTTTGGTTGGGACCCACCAGATTGTCCCGGTTCATGTCGGCCTGCAGGAAGCCGACCGAGTAAACGACGCTCACCAGAAACAGCGCCAGTTGCGGGTAAACAAACCAGCGCGGATAACGGCACACCGCCGTCGCCAGCCGGGCCAGCAGCCGCGCGAGCAAGGAATCGGTGCTTAATGCCTTCATGTCTTCACCGGTTCATCGGGAAATTCGGCGTTGGCATAAACTTCCTTCACGTCGTCATGTTCCTCCAGCGCATCAATCAACTGGTTGACCGCAGCCACCGTGGTCGCATCTGCCAGCGGCACGGTAAGAGAGGGCAGCCACGTGATGGTCGCCACTTCGCACTTGATGCCCTTGGACTCAATTTGTTTGTGTACCGCCTCGAAGTTTCCCGGCTCGGTCAGAACTTCATAGCCCTGCTGCTCGGCCTTGAAATCCTCCGCCCCGGCTTCGAGCGCCAGTTCCATCAACTGGTCCTCGCCGGCCGCCTCGCGCGATACGATGACCTGTCCCTTCCGCTGGAACAGCCGGCTGACCGATCCGGGGGTCGCAATGCTGCCGCCGCTCTTGGTGGCGAGACTGCGAATGTCCGAGGCTGTGCGATTGCGGTTGTCCGTGCTCACTTCCACGAGCAACGCCACGCCGCCGGGCCCGTAAATTTCATAGGTCAAATCCTCGAAGTTCGCGCTCTCCCCGCCGCCGGTGCCCTTTTTGATGGCCCGCTCGATGTTGTCGCGCGGCATGTTCGCCATGCGGCCCTTGAGCAGCACCATCCGCAACCGCGGATTCATGTCCGGGTCGCCGCCGCCGATTTTGGCGGCAATGGTGATCTCGCGGCCCAGCTTGGAAAAGATTTTCCCGCGCTTGGCGTCAATCGCACCCTTGAAGTGCTTGACCTTTGCCCACTTGCTGTGTCCGGACATCTGGGGTTGCTGGTTGGGAGTTGAGGGTTGAGAGTAAAGCCGGTTGGCCGGCCCAATGGTCAGGCCGCCGCTTCCACATAAACCGCCGTGCCGTAGCAGAGCACCTCGGTGATGCCCACCGCAATCTCCGTCGCATCATAACGCACGCCGATGACGGCGTTGGCGCCGAGTTCGCCCGCGTGGGTGAGCATCAGGTTGAAGGCGTCTTCGCGCGTGCGCTCGCAAAGGTTGGTGTAAAGCGTGATGTTGCCGCCGAAAATGGCCTGAACGCTCGCGCCGAAATTCCCGACTATGGAGCGCGACCGCACAATGATGCCGCGCACCACGCCGAACGACTTGGTTATGCGATAGCCGGGCAGTTCAAAGGCCGTGGTTGTCAATGGATGTGTCAGGCTCATAGCCTGACAATTGAACACGACCCCGCACGCCGACAAAAGCCAAAAGTTCCCGGCCGCTCACGGTGAGAGCCATGCAAACGCCGGTAAATTCCTCAACCCGGTGAATACCAGCGCGATTATCAGAAACGCCCACAACGTCCGGGACGAAACCATGAACGCTGCCGGCCGGTTCCGGATTCTTTGCAGCACCAACCCCGTGGCCTTTGCCGCCAAGGCGGTGAGCGCCAGGATGAACAGGGCATTGTCATGCAATGCGAGGAGCAGATGGCCGTGCAACAATTGATACGCCGCCCGCGTCGCGCCGCAACCCGGACAATTCAAACCGGTCACGGCATGAAACAGGCAGATGGGATAAAAACCGTGTTGCGCCGGATCGAAGAAAAACAGCACCGCGCCCGAACCCAATATGGCGAAGGTCAGCACAATCATTGTAAAAAAAATCGGCGACGGGGGCGCGACGAGCTTTGGCGGTGTGCGTTGTGATTCAGCGTGCATGTTTGGGTCTAAAAGGAATGGAAACGCCAGGCGAAGCTCGCCGGATGAAGCGCGAGTTTGAGCAAAATCAGCCCCAAACCCAAAACCAGGCTCACGGCCGAGAGGATCAGTCCGGCAATGGCAAAACCGCGGCCCTCATAACATTCCGGATGACGGCTGATTTGCGACAGCCCGATGAGCGAGAAGACCAGACCGAGGATGTTGAATGGGCATCCACAGCAGCACGTCAGCGACAGGATGCCGAAAATCAGCCCGGCGGTCGCATAGGAACTGTTTTTTGGGAACTGGCTTGCCATGGCCGTTCCCGGCTTCAGCGGTCCAATCGCCGGAGGAATTCGCGGCGCAAAAAACCCCGCAAATTCCGGCAACGCGCCCAGCGCCTTCCACTCCGATGCGCCGGGTGCGAGCGTTTGCGTCCGCGCACTGGCACGTCCTTCGGCAATCCATTGTCGCAACTGTTCAACGGCCGCCGGGCCGTACTCCCGGCCATCTGCTCCTATGATCCTGTACATATTTTGCTCAATGAATTCTATGTTTGGCCAGCGCCGCAATAAATAGAAGAACAATCAGCGCCAAATAACCGAACCCGCACAACCCGCCCAGCACGATTCCAATCCAGGCATGAATCTGGCCGCCGGCCGCCGGATTTTTTGTTCGATAACGCAGTCCGAGAACGCCCAGCACAAAACCGGTCAGCCCCAACGGCATCCCCAGAATTGGAATGATGGAAAAAATGGCAAAATAATAGGCCGCCAGCGCCCGGATGTTCTTGTAGGGGATCACGGCGTTCAAACCGTTGCCGGACTTGGCGGCGGCGGGCGTATTGCTGGCTGACGGAGCCGCGAACGCCTCCGCAAAGTCCGGCAGCGTCTCCAGAAAAATCCAGTCGTTCGCATCATCGGGCATGACCGGTGTTTTTTTCTCCACCCGGCCCTCCGAAATCCATAGCTTGATCTTTTCGGTCGAAACCGGCCCGTATTCCTGTCCATCTGAAGCCAGTATTTTATACATACACGATTTGTTATTCGTCCTTGTTTTCACCGGGCACATGACCCGTGTCCGGGCAAACTCCGCGTTTGGTCGTCGCCACAAAATCCAGCAGGAGTTTCGCGCCCGCGCTGGTGAATTGGTTTTGCATCGCTTCAATTCTTGCGCGGAAATTTTCCCCGCCGCGAAACAATTGCTGGTAAGCCTGTTTCAATTCCAGCCGCTGTTCTGCGGTGAATCCCGCGCGGCGCAGACCGATGATGTTCAGTCCGCACAATTCATTGACGCGATGTACCACCGTAAACGGCGGCAGGTCCTGGCTAATGGCCGAGCCGCCCTGCATCAGCGCCAGCGTGCCGACCCGGCAGAACTGATGTACGAGACAGTTGCCGGAAATGAACGCGCGATCCTGCACCAGCACGTGCCCGCCCAGAAGTGCGCCGTTGGCAATGATGATGTGGTCGCCCAGCCGGCAGTTGTGTCCGACGTGGCAGTTGGCCATGAGGAAATTATGCGAGCCGATGACCGTTTCCTCGTCCGGCTTGGTGGCCCGGTTCGCCGTGACTTGTTCGCGAAAAACATTGTGGTCGCCAATGCGCAGTCGCGTCGGTTCACCACTGTATTTCAAATCCTGCGGGGCATCGCCGATGACGCAACCCGCGTGAAACACATTGTGCGTGCCGGCCGTGGTCTGGCCCGTGAGATAGACGGAAGGCCCGACCACGCAGTGCGCGCCCAGTTCCACGCCCTCGTCAATCACGGCATAAGGTCCGATGCGAACAGTCGGGTCCAGCTTCGCTTTCGGATGAATGATGGCGGTCGGATGAATCACGGAATAAAAGTGGCGCATCCGGCTTGATTGCCAAGTTCAAAAATGCCGCCGGCGTGAAGATGCCTTGTTCCACCGTGGTTTCATGGTAAAGGTTAAGCCTGAAATGACCGGTACAGCCACAGTTGAATCAGTCCGCAACCCGCAACCCGCCATCCGCAGATTGCCGGAATTGCTGGCACCGGCCGGCGATTGGGACTGTGCCCGCGCCGCGGTGGAGAACGGCGCGGACGCAATTTACTTCGGCCTGGACAAATTCAACGCCCGGATGCGGGCGCAAAATTTCACCGGGGCCGACCTGCCGAAGCTGGTGGACTTTCTCCACCGGCGCGGTGTGCGGGGCTATGTCACGCTCAACACGCTGGTCTTTGAAAACGAGCTGGCCGACGCCGAAAAATATCTGCGCACGATGATTGCGGCGGGCATTGACGCGGTGATTGTCCAGGATGTCGGCATCTGCCGGCTCATCCGGCGGCTGTCGTCCGACTTTCCCATTCACGCCTCGACCCAGATGACCGTCACCAGTGCCGCCGGCGTGGAATTCGCCCGCGAACTCGGCTGCAATCTGGTCGTACTCGCCCGGGAATGCAGCCTCCCGGAAATTGAAAAAATCCAGGCAGCGGCAAATGCTCAACTGCCGCTTGAAGTTTTCGTGCACGGAGCCCTCTGCGTCGCCTATTCGGGTCAATGCCTCACCAGCGAGGCTCTGGGCGGGCGTTCGGCCAATCGCGGCGAATGCGCGCAGGCATGCCGGATGCCTTACGATTTGATCTCCGACGGCAAACAAGTTCCGCTCGGCGACCGGAAATACCTGTTGAGTCCACAGGACCTGGCCGGGCTGGAGGTATTGCCGGAATTGATCCGCGCGGGCGTGGCTTCGCTGAAAATCGAAGGCCGCCTCAAATCTCCGGAGTATGTGGCCAACATCACAAAAATTTACCGCAAAGCCCTTGATAATTGCGGACTGCAAACTGCGGGTCGTGGAATTTCAACACCGCAGGCCAATCCGCAATCCGCAATCCAAAATCCGCAATATGAAATGGAGATGGCCTTCAGCCGCGGCCTGTACACCGGCTGGTTCGGCGGGACCAACAATCAGCAGCTCGTCCACGCACGCTTCGGAAAAAAGCGCGGCGTCTATCTCGGCGAAATCGCGGGCGTGCAGCGCGAAAAGGTTCTCATTCACCTCGAAGGTCCGTTGAAACTCGGGGACGGCGTGGTGTTCGATGCCGGCAAACCGGAGGACCAGGAGGAGGGTGGGCGGGTTTACGAAATCCAAAATCCGAAATCCAAAATCCGAAATTCCCAATCCGTTGAGTTGGGTTTTGGCCGGGGAGATATTGATTTTTCGCGGGTTCACGTCGGCGACAAGCTGTGGAAAACGAGCGACCCGGAGCTGGACCGGCGCTTGCGGCAAAGTTTTGGGGGCGATGCGCCAAAATTTCAGCGGCCGGTTGAAATCGAGGTGCAGGGTGTCGCCGGCAAACCACTCACGCTTATCGCGCAAGATGAACTTGGACATGTGGCTCGTGTGGATTCCGCCATGCCGCTGGCCGAAGCCGGTAAGCAGCCGCTCACGACCGAACGTCTGCGCGAACAATTGGGGCGGCTGGGCGGCACGCCGTTCAAGCTCGGTGAGCTGAAAAACAATTTGTTCGGCAATGTATTATTGCCGGTGAGCGAGCTGAACCGGTTGCGTCGTCAGGTCGTCGAGGAGCTGGACCGGTTGCGCATGCAGCCGAAGCGGTGGGAACTGAAAACGGCATCCGAGGAGCGAGCGGGCCAGACTTCCGGCGTGGTTGAATCAAAACCTCAAGCGACCCAGTCCTCCGAGTCTCAATTGATCGTCATGGTCCGCAGCCTCGACCAGCTTGAAGCCGCGTTGCGCTGTGGCCTGACGACCGTTTACTGCGAGTTTGAAGATCCTAAAAAATATCGCGAGGCCGTAAATTTGTTTCACACCGCCCGCGGCTGTGAATCCGCAATCCGCAATCCGCAATCCGTAATTTTCGTGGCTCCTCCGCGCATTTTCAAAATGGGCGAGGAATGGACGCTGGAACAGGTGCGTTCCTGCAATGCCGACGGCTATCTCGTCCGCAATTACGATCATCTGAAATTTTTCGCGAACGACCGGTGCATTGGCGATTATTCGCTGAACGTGGCGAACCGGCTGACGGCGGATTATTTCAAAAATCGGTTCAAGCTGGAACGGGTGACGACCAGCTACGATTTGAATTTTCAGCAGCTCGAGGCGTTGTTGCAGGCCGCGCCGCCCGAATGGTTCGAGGTGACCATCCACCAGCACATCCCGATGTTTCACATGGAGCATTGTGTGTTCTGCGCGTTTCTTTCGAGCGGCACGGATTTCAGGAATTGCGGCCGCCCGTGCGACCGGCATGACGTGCGGCTGCGCGACCGTGTGGGCGAGGAGCATCCGCTCAAGGCGGACGTGGGCTGCCGCAACACGGTGTTCAATTCACGGGCGCAGACCGGCGCGGAATATGTGGCACGGATGATCGAACTCGGCGTGCGGCATTTCCGGCTGGAGTTTCTCAACGAGACGCCGGACCAGGTGGTGCAGACGATTTCCAAATACCGCCAGTTGTTGCGGGGTGAAATCACCGGCACCCAGCTCTGGCGCGAATTGAAGTTGATGAATCAACTGGGCGTGACACGCGGCCAGATCGGCCGGCCGGAGCCGTAACTCGCTTGGAATGGCAGGTGGAACGTCTAATTGACTTGCTGTGGACGTTCTTCCAAAATGGGGGACGTTCAGAACGTACGGGTTTTGACGAACTGTAGCCAATGTAGCTCAGTGGTAGAGCAACGGTTTCGTAAACCGTCGGTCGCTGGTTCGATCCCAGTCATTGGCTCCATTTTTGCAACGCCGCTCGACAAAATCCCCCCTGCGCGCCATCCTGCCGGCCATGGCATTTGAATCGGATTCACCGCTCGACTCGCTGTGGAAGGGCTACAGCCGGGCGTTTCAGGATTGGGACGACCTCACGCTCGGGCGCTGGCTCGCGCAGACGCTCGGCCAGCTCGAAGGCAAGGCGTGGCGGCTGTCGCACCCGCTCGTTGGCGCCTACCGGCTCGCGGCGCAACTGGCGCACGACCGGCAGGTTTGGTTCAAGCGGCTGGCCACACCGCCGGCGGCGTATGCGGAATCGCCGTGCTGCCGGGCGCCTTTTTTGCCGCTGTTCACGCGGGATGTGCGCGAATCGGGGCTGATCTGCCAGCATTGCAGCGAAACTCTCGTCCCCTTCGACGAAATTCCCGTGGAGGTCCGTGCCGAACTCGATTTGTGGGCGCAACAATACGAACCCGTTCATGCGGTGGCGCATTGGGACGACCATCAGCGCCGGCGCGCGAGCGATTACGACCGTGCCTATGAAGGCGCAGCGGAAGATGCTGAAGGTTTGCTCGCCCGTGCGGGCCGCGAACTCGCGCCAAAGCTGTTGAACGTCTATCCCGCCGTCATCTGGGAGGATCAGGACGAATGTCTCGAAGTGCGGCCGGAGGACGTGCAGCTTTGACCCCGAACGGCATTCAAATATGAAATGGGCGTTCAAATGGCTGTTCCGGTTGTTCCTGCTGGCAGTGGTGCTGATCGTCATCCTGTTGCTGTCCCTCAATTCGATTCTCCGGGTTTATATGGAACATCAGATTCGCGCCCAGACCGGCATGGATGCGGAAATCGGCAGATTTTCCCTTGGCCTCACCGAGCCGACCCTGACGATCCGGGATTTCAAGCTCTTCAATCCGCCGGAGTTCGGTGGCACGCCGTTCCTCGACATCCGGGAAATCCACGTTGAATACGATGCGGGCGCACTTGCGCGGCATGAGATTCATCTGACGCTCCTGCGTTTCAACCTGGGCGAAATTGACGTGGTTAAAAATCAGGCAGGCCAAACCAACATTTTCGCCCTCGCCGCCGTTCCGGCAAAGAAGTCCGGGGCCAACAGTGCGACCGACTTCACCAAAAAAACCGGCCTCGAATTCACGGGCATTGACGTGCTCAATGTCTCTGTCGGGACCGCAAAGTACATTGATCTGAATGATCAACGAAATGATCGCACCCAAAGAATTGACATTGAAAATTGGCCGCTCCGAAACGTGAAATCACAAAACGATCTGGTCAGTTTGATGGTTTTTGTAGAACTTCGAAGTAATTATTTTTTTAGTTCACTCGTCAGCCCCAAAGGGCTCAAAACCGGCAATTCCGCCGAACTCCAGGACATTTTAAGACTGATCGGCATCGTATTTTAACGTTTTCCACACCGGCGATTTCTTCTAATTTTGGCGCGTGCATCGTGAATCCATCAAATCCGCCGTCCGCATCGTCGTGAAACTCGGCACCGGCGTGCTCACCGACAGCCGCAAGCAGCCCGATCCGGCGCAATTGGATCAACTCGTGGCGCAGGTCGTGGCGCTGAAAAAATCCGGCAAGGAAATAGTTCTGGTTACCTCCGGGGCCGTCGGCGCGGGTATGGGGGCGTTGGGCTATGAAAAACGTCCGGGTGAACTCGCGGAATTGCAGGCCTGCGCTGCCGTCGGCCAGTCGCGGCTCATGGCCACTTACGCGGACCTCTTTGCCCGGCACAACCTGCACGTCGCGCAGGTGCTGCTCACGCACGATGACCTGGAGCATCACGAACGCCACCTCAATGCACGCAACACGCTCGTCACGCTGCTCGGCCGGGGGGTGGTGCCCATCATCAACGAAAATGATGCGATTTCATTCACCGAAATCAAATTTGGCGACAACGACAAGCTCTCCGCGCTGGTCGCTTCGTTGCTGCCCGCTGATTTGCTGGTGATCCTTACGACCGTGGACGGTGTGATCGAGAATTTCAGCAAAGCCAATCCCAAAACCATTTCCGTCATCGAACAGATTGATCCAGCCATTGAAAATCTGGCCGGCGGCACGGACAGTGAAACGGCCGTCGGCGGCATGGCCTCCAAAATCCAGGCCGCGAAAATCGTCGTGCGCTCCGGCATCCCGCTCGTCATCGCGTCCGGGAAAAAGAAAAACGCGCTCTTAAAAATCCTCGGCGGCGAGAATGAGGGCACGTTGTTCGTGCCGCAGCCGACGAAGCTCCAGGGCCGCAAACGCTGGATTGCGTTTTTTCACCATCCTCACGGCGCGCTGTTCGTGGATGACGGAGCGAAGCTGGCCTTGCGTGAAAAGGGCAAAAGCCTGCTGCCGCCCGGCGTGGCGCGCTGCGAGGGCGAATTTGTCGCGGGCGATGTGGTGCGGATTTGCGATTTGAACGGCACGGAGTTCGCGCGCGGCATCGCCAAATTCAGGGCCGCCGATGTGCGCGGCCGGAAGCTCGCGCGGGTGGAAGTGGTGCATCGGGATGATCTGGTGATTTTGTGATTCGTTTATTCTCATGAAAAAGAAATCCGCCATTCAGGATTTATTGCGTGTCATGGCCCGGCTGCGTTCGCCCACGGGCTGTCCGTGGGACCGCGAACAAACGCACAAGACCATCTGCCGCCATACCGTCGAGGAGGTTTACGAGTTGATTGACGCGATTGAGGCGAAGGATGACCACGAGATGGCCGAGGAGCTCGGCGATTTGCTGCTACAGGTCGTTTTTCACTGCCAGATGGCCAAGGAACGCGGCGCGTTTGACTTTGAAAAGGTCTGCCGGCTGATCGTGGACAAGCTGATGCGCCGCCATCCGCATGTGTTTGGCACGACGAAAGTCAAAAACGTGGATGAAGTCTGGGCGAACTGGGAAACGATTAAAAAGGCGGAGAAGCATGGAACCAAACACGCCCGCCATTCCGCCCTCGACGGCATCCCAAAACATCTGCCGGCCCTGCTCCGCGCCGAAAAGCTGGTGAAAAAGGCGCGCAAGGCGAAGATTCTTTCGGCTGGCCCAGCCACCCGCCGGCGGTTCACCAAAGCCAGACTGGCGGGTGAACTGTTTGCGCTGACGGAACTGGCCCAGGTGCGTGGCTGGTCGGCGGAGGAGCTTTTGACGGGCGAAATCAAGCGTCGGGAGCTTCAGCTTCGCAAACGGGAACGGCGGAATTCGCAGACTTAGCTCCGCAAGGGCTGCTTCTTTTTTTCGGTTTCCGGACGATATTCCAAAATCTCGCCCGGCTGGCATTCGAGATGGGCGCAAATGGCTTCGAGCGTGGAGAAACGGATGGCCCTGGCCTTGCCGGTTTTGAGAATGGACAGGTTTTGCGGCGTGATGTCCACGGCTGCCGCCAGGTCGTTCAGCCGCATTTTCCGCTGCGCAAGAACCACGTCGAGATTGACGATGATGGGCATGGCTTCAGAGGTTAAACGGTCAGTTCCTGTTCCTCCTGCAACCCCTGCGCTTCGCGGAAAAGCCAGGCGAATAATTTCAGGGTTAATCCTGCAAACAGCCATCCCCAATCAACAGGCAAACGGCTCACATCTAACTTGTCCGCGAGGCTTTGTTGGACCATGAGCCACACGAGTTGATAAAGCCACATCATCAGCCACCAAGTGCCGGCGGCGTCCAAGTTCCCCACCGTTTGCGCGTCGAAGAAACAGCCGTTCTTCAGACGGTTAAAGAAGCGGAATATTTTCAGGTTCGCCATGAAGGCAAACAAAAGTGTCGGCACGGGCAGAAATAAAGAAACCGAAGAGTGAAATTGCTGTTTCCAAATCAAGGGCAGGACAATGGCGGTTCCCAACAAAACCACAATGGTGAACGCCCATATGACGAGCCCGGCAAAGGCGATGGTGCGCAAAGCGGTGCTGGCCTTGATGATTCTGGCTTTGTTCTGAAAGTTTTTCATAATTGTGTTGGTTGGTGTTTAAACCGTCAGTTCCTGTTCCTCCTGGATCTTCCGGCCCTCATCCATGATCCAAGCCGTAAAAATGATGATGAAGCCGATGAACAGCTGGGTGAGATTGATCTGCATTTCATGGGCGTACGCTTCCAACAGATAGGTCACACACCAATCCAGCATCAAATAATAACCGAGGAATCGAACGTAACGGACGTTCCTGGCCGAAAAGAAGGTTCCCTGTTCAAAAAGCCGGAACAGATTGTTCAACACCAGCGCGCAAAAACCAAACAGTCCAAACCGGACGGCGGCCAAGGCCAGAACTTCATACGGGATTGCCTGCCAATTGAATTGTTGATCGGAAGAAAACAGGATTTGTTGATGGGGAGAAAACACCACGGTCAATGTCAGCCCACGGGGCAGGAATATCAGCCCGCCGAAAAAGCAGGTCGCGCTGCCAAGCGCCAACCCGCAGAAAACGAGTCCGATCAACACGCGGAAAATGCGGCTGGCAACTTTGATTCGATTCAGCCGCCCATAAGATTTTGGAGAAATAGCACTTGCATTCATGCACAAGGAATACCCCAATCAATTCTGTTAGTCAAGATGTTTTTATCGCTAAACAATAAAATTTTTGCTTTTAGCGTGATTTTTAGCGTTGGCGGCCTGTGCTTCGACTCAATCGAGCCACAGGCTCGACGCTAAACAAAACATGCGATTCTCCAAATAATTCCGGCGTTGACAGTTCGGCAAGGCTCTGGCTTAATGTCCGGCCCATTGCGGGAAAATTATGTACGCCGTTCTAGAAACCGGAAGCAAACAATATCGGGTCGCCGCGGGCGACACGTTGGAAATCGAACGTCTGGCCGTCGAGGCCGGGCAGCCCTTCACTTTTGACCGCGTGTTGCTGGTCAATCATGACGGCAAGGTCGCGGTCGGCGCACCCACGGTCAGCGGCGCGAGCGTGCTGGCTGATGTCGTGGCGCACAAGCGCGGCGAGCACAAGCTCACGTTCAAGATGAAACGCCGCAAGGGCTATCACAAAACCATCGGACATCGTCAGGAACTGACGGTGGTCAAGATCAAGGAGATCAAGGCGTAGTCCAGGCGCCCTCAACTTTCAACCATCACTTTTTATGGCACATAAAAAAGGTCAAGGCAGCGTACGCAACGGCCGCGACAGCGTCAGCAAACGGCTGGGCGTAAAAACCTACGGCGGCGAAGCCGTCACTGCCGGCAGCATCATTGTCCGCCAACGCGGCTCCAAGTTCGTTGCGGGCGAAAACGTCGGCACCGGCCGCGACTGGACGTTGTTTGCACTGGTGGACGGCAAAATTGCCTTCGACAAAAACGGCCGGCGCGTAAATGTGAAGGCTGAGCCTGCCGCGAAGAATTAAACGGCGCCAACGAATCTCATGGCGGGGCTTCGGCCTCGCCTTTTTTGTTGGTGCGATGGAATTATGTTCGTTGACGAAATCAAAATCTACGCATCCGCGGGACACGGCGGCAAAGGCTGTGTTGCGTTCCATCGCGAGGCCTACATTGCCAAGGGCGGTCCCAGCGGCGGCAATGGCGGTCGCGGCGGCAGCGTGATTTTGCAGGCCGATCACGACCTCAACAACCTCATCGCCCAATATTATGTCCCGCGACTCATCGCCGAGGTCGGTGAGCCGGGCATGGGCAAGGGCATGGACGGTCACGCGGGCATGGACCTCATCATCAAGGTTCCTTGTGGCACGCTGGTCTGGCGGTTGCCATCAGTGCCGAAACCGGTTGAAGACATCGAGGATGAGGATGAGGACGGGGACGAAACGCCAAAGTTCAAGACCAGTTCCAGCAAGCGGCCTTTGATGCGCAGTTCCAGCGGCGGGATGGCCCAGGAAATTGATTTGAACAAGGAAGCCGTGGAGGTGTTCTCTGCCAATGATACAAAAAAGGGCGAGCTGGTCGCCGACCTCACCACCAACGGGCAGCAATTCGTGCTCTGCAAGGGCGGCCGCGGCGGGCTGGGCAACCGGAATTTTGCGACGGCGGCGCGCCAGACACCACGTTTTGCGCAGCCGGGCGAACCGGGCGAGGAAGGCGATTATCTACTGGAACTGCGCATCATGGCCGAGGTCGGGCTGGTCGGCTATCCGAATGCGGGCAAGTCCACGCTGCTGACGGCCATCTCCAAGGCGCGACCGAAGGTGGCGCCGTATCCGTTCACCACACTGCATCCGCAGATCGGCATCGTCGAATATGACGACTGGCACCGGCTCACGGTCTGCGACGTGCCGGGTTTGATCGAGGGCGCGCATCGGAATGTCGGCCTCGGCCACGCTTTTTTGCGGCACATCGAGCGTTGCAAAATCATCGTGCTGCTGCTCGACATGGCCGGCACGGACAACCGCAACCCGTGGGATGACTACAAGCAACTGCTCAAAGAACTCGAGCTTTACGATCCGGCATTGCTGGAAAAATCGCGGCTTGTGGTGGCGAACAAGATGGACGAGGCCGCCGCTGAGGAGAATTTGAAGCAGTTCAAAAAGAAGGTCAAAAAGGTTTCGCTCCTGCCGATTTCCGCCGCCTTTGACCAGGGCATGGATAAATTCAGAAAGACAATTCGCGAAGCGGTGGAAGAGGCATCTGCTTGATTTCTGACTGCGGTGACTTCTCACCGCTTACAAAGCGCCGACACGCCGGCGCACTCCAAAATCGTTTCAACCCCGCTCAAAGAACCGCATCATGCTGTCGCCGTGTTTGAGCAATTTTACCTCCTGCCACGGTTCGACAATCGTCAGCGTGTCCCGTTTCGTGTGGCCGAGGACAAAGCGTCCGCCGGGCGCAAGTAGCTTCGGCAAATACGGGTCGTCGAGGAGTTGCTGGGCCAGCGAGGTTGAGCGGATGTTGACGTTTTTCTCCCCGTATGGTGGGTCGGCCAGGATCAAATCAAATTGCCGGCCAGTCTCCGCGAGTTGATGCAGGGCCGGAAAGACATCCTGCGTGCGCACGTCCAGCGTGCTCCCGTATCCGGCTGTCATCGCATTGTTGCGGATGAATCCGGCGTGCCGGTGCGATTTTTCGATGCAGATGGCGGCCGTCGCGCCGCGGCTCAAACATTCCAGGCTCAACGCGCCGGAACCGGCAAACAATTCCAGCACCCGCGCGCCGGCCACCCGCGCACCCAAACTGTTGAAAACCGCCTGCTTGACCAAATCGGGCGTGGGGCGGACCTCAAGTCCCTTGGGAACCTTGAGGATCCGCCGCGCCGCGTTGCCACCGGTGATGCGCATGGAGCAAACAAACAACAAAGTAACCAAGAAACAAAGGAATAACTCGATTTGACAAACCTGCGTTGCCGGCCTTGGCCTTGACTTAATTCCTCGCTGTTGCTTCGTTTCTTCGTGGTTCAGTTATTTGAAAATCTCCGTGAGAAACTGCTTCATCGCTTCCCACGAACGCTTGTCCGCCTTTTCGTTGTAGGCTGCGCCCTTGGAATTGTCATTGCCCGCCATGGGCTGCGTGAAGGAATGGACCGCCCCGCCGTATTCGATGAGCTGCCAGTCCACCTTGGAATCGCGCATCTCGCTCTCGAAGGCGGCCAGGTCCGCCGGCTTCTCGTAGGGATCATCCGCGCCATGGCAAACCAGCACCTTGCCTTTGATGTTCCTGCCGTCCGCCGGGGTGGGTGAATCCAGTCCGCCGTGGAAACTGACAATGCCCGCCACGTCCGCACCGCTGCGGGCCAGCTCAATCACCGTGGTGCCGCCAAAACAATAGCCGACGGCCGCGATGCGTTTCGGGTCAACGAGCGGCCGCTGGCGCAGCGCGTCGAGGCCGGCGTTGACGCGGGCGCGCAAGAGCTGGCGGTCGCCCTTGTATTTGCCGGCCAGCGCGCCGGCTTCCGCCGTGCTTTGCGGGCGGATGCCTTTGCCGTAAATATCGGCGCACACGGCGACGTAACCGAGCTGCGCGAACATTTCGGCGCGATGTTTCTCGTAGTCGGTCAGCCCCATCCACTGATGCACGACCAGGATGCCGGGGCGCGGACCCTGGATTGCGTCGTCATAGGCAACAAAACCTTCGAGGGTGGCGTCGCCCTGTTTGTATTCGACGGTTTCGGTGTGGATGCCGGCGCGAACGGCCCCGGCACAGGTCAAGGCCAGAAAAGATAGAATTATATTTTTCATAACTTTCTACCGATAAGCCAAACTGCGCCAAAATGCCAGCAAGATTGATGCACCCGTGCGGCCCGGCCCGGCGGTTCCTATTTTCCCTGCCAACCGAACAACTGCTTGGCCTTGATCACCTGCACCACCGGAGGTGGGACCAGTTTTTCCCAGGCGGTGTCGCCGGACTGAATTTGCTTGAGCACATCGGTCGAGTAGATGCCTAGATAATCGGGATTATAGTTGCGGATATTTTCGACGAAACGGTTTTCGACGAGGTGCGCAAACAGATGCCGCAGGTGTTTCGGAACCTCCAGGTTTTCCAGCGTGGTAAGCTTGCCGGTGTTGCGGTCCAGCGAGGGATAGACATACATTTTCGCGCCGTTCTTGAACAACTGGCCGAGTGATTCCATCAAGCCGCCCTGGAGGGTCGTGTAAAACTTTTCGTCCAGCACGTCGCGCAGGCGCATCAGGCCGACCGGCAGGCCGATCATTTTCTGCGTGTGGCGCGACAGATACGTGACCAGGCGGTGGAAACGGAGAAAATCGGAAATCAACACCGTCTTGCCGAGCGCGGCCAGCGTGTCCACGCGGTCGAGGAAATCGCGGTGGTTGATGGTTTCGCCGACCTGGAGCTGGCGCAGGGTCATTTCCGTGATGACCACCGGCGTCTCGCCCTTCAGCGATTCCTCCTGCACGAACTGTTCCTGCGCGCGTTCCAGCATGTCGAGCATCGGGTTGGTGAGGGGCCGAAAGCTGCCGCGTTCGACGAGCACCGGTTTTTTGTAAAGCAGTTCACCAGGAATGACCGTTTCGCCGTCGGCGGTGAACATGGCGGCGTCCGTCAGCCAGTGCTGCACCAGTTGCAGGGCCATAAGCCGGTTGTCCACGTTCGCAAATGCCGGACCGGAAAACTTGATCATGTCCACCTCCACGCGCTCGCGCGAGAGGTCGTCCATGAGTGACCGGATCAGCCGGTCCGGGCTGCTGTACAGGTAAAACGCGCCGTAAATCAGATTCATGCCGAGGATGCCCAGCGCCTCCTGTTCGCGGGCGTTCTCGCGGTCGAGCATCCGGACATGGACGATGATTTCCGACGCCGGTTCATGCGGCCGGGTTTGAAAGCGCACGCCAAGCCAGCCGTGTCCCTCCTCCTTGTGCGAGAAACTGTGCGTGGCCACCGTGTTGGCGAAGACAAAAAATGTGTCCTTGTCGCCGCGCGTCTTGTCGAGCCGTTCGAGCAGCAGGTTCCACTCGTGGTCGAGCATCGCCTGCAGGCGCTGGCGGCTCACGTAACGGTCGGCTGCGCCGTAAATGGCGTCGCTCACGGCCATGTCGTAGGCGGAAATCGTCTTGGCCACCGTGCCCGACGCGCCGCCGACGCGGAAAAACCAGCGGGCGACCTCCTGGCCGCCGCCGATTTCGGCAAACGTGCCGTATTTGTTCGCATCCAGGTTGATCTGGAGCGCCTTCTGTCCCGTGTTCAATTGCGACTTGCTCATATTCCTTGTCTAAAACCTCCGCCCGACCATACACAAAAATTGCGGCGCGTCCAACAACAGATGAGTTCGGACTTTCCGCGCCACGGCCACCCGCTATACTCGTCCTCATGTATCGGACGCAGGACCTGCACGTCAAAGAAATCGTCCGGCTGCTGACGCCGGCGGAATTAAAGGCGCAATCGCCCTCGAGCGACGCCGTCAACGCCGCCGTGGCCCGCAGCCGCGAGCGGATCATCCGCATTTTAAAGCAGGAAGACCCGCGCCTGCTCGTCGTGATCGGGCCGTGCTCAATTCACGATGAAAAGGGCGCGCTGGATTACGCCGCCCGGCTCAACGCCCTGCGCGAAAAATTTGCCGACCGGATGGAAATCGTCATGCGCGTCTATTTTGAAAAGCCGCGCACCATCGTCGGCTGGAAGGGGCTGATCAACGACCCGAACCTGGACAATTCGCAGGACATCGAGACGGGCCTGAAAATCGCGCGGCGGCTGTTGTTGCAAATCAACGGCCTGGGCCTGCCGTCGGCGACCGAATTTCTTGACCCCATTGTGCCGCAATACATCGCGGATTTGATTTCGTGGGCGGCGATTGGCGCGCGCACGACGGAATCGCAGACGCACCGCGAAATGGCCAGCGGCCTTTCGATGCCGGTTGGCCTGAAGAACAGCACCGACGGCAGTTTGCAGGTGGCGATTGATGCCATGGGCGCGACGCGGCATCCGCACAGTTTTCTGGGCATTGACCAGGACGGCGTCACCAGCATCGTCCGCACCGCGGGCAATCCCAACGCGCACATCGTGCTGCGAGGCGGCCGGGCGCGGACGAATTACGACGCGGACAGCATCCTTGCGGCGGAAGGAAAACTGAAATCGGAACATCTGCCGCCGGTGCTGATGGTGGATTGCAGCCACGCGAATTCCGAAAAGCAGCATGCGCGGCAGGAGGACGTGTGGCGCAGCGTGATCCAGCAGCGTGTGGGCGGCACCCGGTCGCTCATCGGCCTGATGGTCGAGAGCAACATCCACGAGGGCAACCAGCCGATTCCGAAGGACCGGGCGGATTTGCGCTACGGCATCTCGATCACTGATTCCTGCATCGGCTGGGAAACCACCGAACGGATGTTGCGCTGGGGCTACGAAACGCTGGCGCAAACGATTCCGCCGGTAAAACCGTAGCGGTTTACGGCCAGGACCAGGAATAGGGAAAGCGCAGCCGGTAAAACCAGCCCGGACTGGAGGCCGGGACGAAAACCGATTGGGTCGTATTGGAGCTGATGAAATAAGAACCGTTGGTTGTCCAGTTTCCCAATGCCATATTTGTGCGACCCAATACCAAGCCGTTCTGGCCTACCGGAACATTCACCAGGTCCAAGCGATTGCTGCCGGTGAATGCGGTGATCTGGCTGATTTTCACCGGCGAGATTTGTTGTTGAACGACGTCAGCTATCACTGAATGCATCTTCGCGGTGGGGTCTTGCTGGTCCCAAAAAATGTAATTCGTGCCCGGACCATTCGTGGCGGCGTTGTTGCCGAGGTTCTCGTATGCATCAATGGGCTGTCCATTGTAGAGGGCATTGGTCAATCCATAGAAGGCGGCGTTTGAAATCACATTGTCGAGCAGGGTAAAAACATCCGGGACATAAATCTTGAAGTCGGGATGCGCTGACGTCACTTGATTCAATGTGGCGATGAGATTGGTGTTAAAATAATTAACCCGACCACGCACAAAACTTTTGTCGGAGGTGGAAACAATTTGATTATATTGCGGAACCTCGGTGAGATCCACGGCATTGGGCATGACCAAGGCGCGAACGCCCTTGGCATAAAGATTGGTGATGATATTAAAATGGTTGGTGAGCGACTGATTGATGGCTGTATTCCATGTTGTCAAATTTACCGAAGGGTAAATATCTTGAATGTCAGATACAAAATCAGCGTCGCAGACCCAGACAATAACCAGATCGTTAGTGCCAAACGATGTTGTGTTGGTTTTGAGTGACGTCACCAGGAGACTGCTGTATTGGCCGTAGAAGGAGTTGTTTTTGGTGGGATCATAGGGCAGTCCCTGCTGTTGTGCCAGAACCTCGATCCAGACCCGGCCATTACACTCGCGATGACCATAAAAGAGAGACGGGTTGGGTGGGTTGTAAGATGTTGTGGTACAAACCCCGTCGCCAAAAGCGTAGAGGTTTGTGAACGCGGCTTGAACTGAATTAAGAAAGGATCCGAACAAAAAAAACCCCACTGTGAACTGGAACAATCTTTTCACCTGCCCAGTGTAGTTCATGCCTCCACCCATTGTAAAGGCAGGAACAAATCAGGTTCCGTTTGGATGAAGCGGATATTTGCTGGCAGACCGCAAAACGGCAGGTAATCTGCTTGGCAAACACGTCATCCAGGCGTATCCGGGTGCCGTTTGGTGGCTGGCATCAGAAAATGGTGATCATGAACAAACGCAATCTATCGAGGCTGCTGGCAATGTGGATTTCGGGGTTTTTGGCCCTGAAAGCTTCGGCCAACGGCTTTGGACTGGCGGACCAGGACGCCTTTGCCACCGCGCGCGGCGAGGCGTTCACCGCCACGGCGGACAATCCCTCGGCCATTTACTTCAACCCGGCCGGCATCACCCAGCTCGAGGGCAGCAATGTTCGTGGCGGTCTTTATGGACTTTATTTTCAACCCAGCTTCACGCCGCCCAGCACGGCGCCCAACAGCGGCCATACCTATTACAGTTCGGATGACCTTGCCGTGGCACCCCAGCTCTTTTACACCTTCAATCCCACGAACATCCCGGTGAGCTTCGGATTGGGTCTTTACTCGCCCTACGGCGGAAACATGAGCTGGCCACAAGACACTGGTTTCCGCACGGTTGCCCTAAGCGGCTCGTTGCAATACATAACCATCAATCCGGTGGTGGCGATCAAAGTGTTGCCATCACTTTCAATTGGCGGTGGTGTGATGGTGAACTATGCGAAAATGAATTTGAATCAGGGTCTGCGTCCATTCTACCTGCCTCCAAATACAAATTTTTTCCGTTTCAACGGCAATGGTTGGAGCATTGGTTATAATGCAGGTATACTTTGGAAGCCGATTGATCAATTATCTTTTGGTGCTTCCTACCGCAGTTCGGCCTCAGTCAACCTGGAAGGGCAGACCGAATTTGAGCAACAACCAATTTTATCCAGGACAAATGAGTCTGCAGGCGTGGGTTTCACGTTCCCTCAAACCATTACCGGAGGCGTTTCCTACCGGCCTACGCCCAAATGGAATCTGGAGGTTGATGCCAGCTACACGGATTGGAGCAGTTTCGGAACGGTAACTATCCACCAATCGCCGCCGCCGTTTCCCGTCAAGCAAAACATACCTGTGGCCCTCGACTGGCAGCCGAGCTGGATGTATGAGTTCGGTGTGACGCGGTATTTTGACAACGGCTGGCATGTGAGTGCCGGCTACGTTTATGACGAGAACTCGGTGCCAAATGCTTATTACACTCCGCTGGCTGCCGACTTGAACCGAAATTTTTTCAGTATTGGAGCCGGATACCAGGGCAAAACCTTCAATTGTGACATCGCCTACCAGTTTGGCTACGCCCCGACGCACACGGTGACCGGCAGCACTCCATCATCCACGCCTGGATTATTTGCCGGGCAGAACGCCGACGGCAATTATGGGTTCACCAGCCAGGCCGTCACGGTTTCGGTGGGGATGCATTTTTAAATCATCCCGTTGACTGTTGGCCAATAATTTCGACAATGACTTTGGGATGCAACCATGACCACACACAACGGCAATGGCAACGGCAAGCTGAAAGACGCCCCTTCAGTTGACGGCGCGATCAACGGTTCCATGGCAGTCGGCCAGACCAGCCAGGGCATCGAAATCCAAGGCACGTTGCTGCGATTGACCCGATTTCTGGCGGTGTTCGAGGTGTACAATCCCGCCCTGGTCCTGCGCACCTCGGAAGTGCTGACGGATTTCAAGATCGCGCTCCGCGACCGGACGGTTTACTCGGGCCGGGCCGTGATCAGCAGCCTGGTCAACACGGGCGGGGTCCTAGTTTGCGAGGTGTCGCTCGGGGATTTCTGGCTGGAACTCGACGCGTTTTTGCCGGGCAGCCAGGACGAGAAACGGGCGGGCTTCCGGGAATTCCTCCAGCACTGGCAGAAGGTTTACCAGATCCGGCCCGAGTTCAAGGTGGTGGTCGCGGACATGCAAACCTTTTTCACCGAACTCCGGCTGTGGCTGGAGCAGGTGGAACTGGGTCTGCGTTCGGCCCCCGCCGGCAACCGCGCCGGCCTGGAACAGGAGCTGGCCGCCGAACTGGGCGAGCTGACCGTACCGGCGATCTCGAACCTGTTCGAGAAATTTGAGAGCACGCTGCGGGAGGTGGAACCAGAACTCCAGCCGGTGCACCAGACATTCGGACGCCGCCAGTTGCATCCGATGCTGCTGTGTTCCCCGTTTCTGTACCGTTGTTTCTCCAAACCGCTGGGCTACGCGGGAGATTATGAGATGGTGAACATGATGATGCGCGACCCGCTGGAAGGCGGCTCGTTGTACGCGAAGATCGTCAACCTCTGGTTTCTTAAACAACCCCCGGCCGAGGCGCATCGCAACCGCATCCAGCATCTCGTGCAACTGATCGTGGACGCGGCCGCGCGCGCGACCGCGCAGGACCGGGTCGCGCACATCATTAGCATCGGTTCCGGCTCCGCCCACGAAGTGCAGCAATTCTTGCGGGACAGTCACCTCGCCAACCAGACCCGGTTCACCCTGATTGATTTCAACGAAGAAACCCTCGCCCATTGCCAGAAGGTTCTGGAAGAAATCAAAACGCGCTGCCACCGGACCACGTCCGTCCGGTATGTTAAAAAATCCGTGCAACAAATCCTCAAGGAAGCGGCCAAAAGCGTTGAGCGCGGAGCGGCCGGGCAGTATGATCTGGTCTATTGCGCGGGACTGTTTGACTATCTGAGCGACCCGGTTTGCCGGAAACTGACCAGCATTGGCTACGACTGGCTGGCTCCCGGCGGCCGATTGCTGACCACGAATGTGGACGAATACAACCCCCGCCGGATCACGATGGATTACATCATGGAATGGCACCTGCTTTACCGCAAAGGGGCCGATTTGCTGGCATTAAAGCCCGAAAAGGCCCCGGCTGACCTGTGCGTGATAACTTCCGACAGCACCAGCGTGAACATTTATTTTGAGGCGAAAAAGCCCGACCGTGAATAAAACCAAGTCCATGACCGATCCCGCCATCGTGGAGGCCTTCCGCTCCTACGAGGCGGAGGAACGCATCGGCAACACCAAGGTGGGCTGCGCGCTGGTGGTCACGCTGATGCCGCTCGGCAGCACGGCGGATTATTTTGTTTATCGCGACGAACTGCTGCCATTTTTCTGGCTGCGGCTGGCCTGTACCGCCATTGCCGCCATCATCTGGGCGTTTCTGTTCACCGAGCAAGGGCGGAAGCTGAGCCAGTGGCTGGGCGTGATCGTGCCGATGCTGCCGGTGGTTTTCCTGGCCGGCATGATCTGGATCAAGGATGGTTTTGATTCGCCGTATTACGCCGCGTTGAACCTGGTATTGCTCGCCGTCGGCGCGGTGCTGCACTGGACGACGCGGGAAAGCATTGTGGCCGTGCTGCTGGTGCTGCTGATGTATATCGCCGCCGGCCTCGGTCACGGGGATTTTCCGCCGGCGTCGGTGATGTTCAACAATTTTTACTTCATCGCGCTCATGGACATCATCGTCGTGGTGGGCACCTATTTCCAGAGCCGCCAGCGTTTCCGTGAATTCGTTCTGCGTCACGAACTGGACATCAACCGCAAGGCGCTCGAGAACAGCCTCACGCAGCTCAAGGAAAACGAGGCGCAGCTCGTGCAGTCGGAAAAACTCGCGTCGCTCGGTCGCATGAGCGCGGGCATGATCCACGAGATCAACAATCCCCTCAACTTCGCCACCACCGGCCTGTTCACGCTGCGCAAGAAGGAGAAATATCTCGCGCCGGAACAGCAGGCGGACTACGCCGAGATTTTGAAGGACGTCGAGGAGGGCGTAAACCGCGTGAAGACCATCGTCTCGGATCTGCGGATGTTCACCCATCCGGACACCGAACATCGCGACCAGGTGGCGGTCACCGAGGTGGTCGCCTCGGCGCTGCGGTTCCTGAACAACGAAGCCAAGGACAAGGTGCAGGTTGACCAGCAGATTCCCCCGGGACAGACCATCTTCGCGAACAAGAACAAGCTGATCCATGTGGTCACGAATCTGCTGCAAAACTCGCTGGATGCGTTGATGTCGAAGTCGTTTCCGGATGAAAAGCCGATGATCCGGATCGCAGGGCGGGTGGAGAACGGCAGCAGCATTTTGTCGGTTTATGACAACGGCCCGGGCATTGTCGCGGCGGACGTGGGCAAGGTGTTCGACCCGTTCTTCACCACGAAGGACGTGGGCGCGGGCATGGGACTGGGACTCAGCATCTGCTACCGCATCGTGCGGGAGTCGGAGGGAAAGATTTCAGTGAAGACGGAGCCGGGAAAATTTTGCGAATTCAAGCTGGAGTTCCCCGTCCGGGACGCGTCCGGCAAGGTATTGAAGGCCGAACATGGATAATCTTTACGACTATAAAAAGTTCGCCATCCTCTACGTGGATGACGAGGAAAAATCGCTGAAATATTTCGCGCGCGCGTTCGGCGACGATTTCCGCGTGCTCACCGCCGCGAACGCCCAGGACGGGCTCAAGCTGTTCGAGCAACACGCCGACGACATCGGCCTGTTGCTGACCGACCAGCGGATGCCCGGCGAGAAGGGCGTCTGGCTGCTGGAACACGCCCGGCAGCTGCGCCCGCGGGTGCTGCGCCTGCTGGTCACGGCTTATGCGGACGTGGACGCCGCCATTGCTGCCGTCAACAGCGGCGCGATCTACAAATACATCACCAAGCCGTGGGACCCGCCGCAGTTTGAACTCACCCTCCGGCAGGGCCTGGAATTTTTCATGGTGCAGGCCGAGCGCGACCAGTTGCTGCGCGAAAAGATGTCCGTGCTGCGCAACATGATGATTGCCGACCGCATCGTGAGCCTTGGCCTGCTGGCCGCCGGCATGAGCCATCACATCCGCAACTCGCTCGTGGCGGTGAAAACCTTTCTCGATCTCGCGCCGACGAAGATGGCCGAGGAAAAAACCGATCTGGCCGGCCTGCGCAATCCTGATTTCTGGAAGGAATATCACCAGAATGTCCAGTCCCAGATCGAAAAAATCAACGGCCTGCTCAAGGACCTCTGGACCGCGTCGGAGAACAATTCCGGGTTGCCCTTTGCCGATGAAGTGACCGTGCAACAGGCGGTCGGCGCGGCGCTGGCCCAGTTCAAAGAACCGTTTGCCGCGCGGCGGATTGAAATTGAAAACCGCATTCCCGATTCGCTGCCGGCGTTGAGCGTGGACCAGTCCAAATTTTACCGGCTGTTTGAATTGTTGCTGAAGGACGAGCTGGCCATGTTGCCGGCCGGCAGCCGCATCAGCCTTTCGGCGGCGTTGCAGAATGTCGGGGCCCGGCCGGAGATCGTCGTACAAATCACCGACAACGGCCCGGGTCTGCCGCAGGAAGCCCTGAGCGTCATTTTCGACCCGTTCGTGGTGCGGGGCAGCGTGCCGTCCGAATACGGCATCAATCTGATGGCCTGCTTTTTTATTGTTCACCATCACGGCGGCAAAATCGAAGCCCAAAGCCAGCCGGGGCAGGGCACCACGATCACCCTGCGCCTGCCGCTCAAGCCGGAACCCGCTGGCCCGGCGCCGGATGAGGCGGAATTCCTTCAAAAAGCGCTGCTAAACGAGAGTCTCTGGGAAAAGCTGCTGGCGAACGGGTAAACGGATTTTCCGGGCAATTTCCCCTTACAAATCACGGATTCGCGTCAAGATTCCATTGACCTTTTGGCCGGAATTGTGGAATATGTACGGGTTAGAAGTGGCAACTGTGTACCGTCATTATTCCAAGGGAGCGCGATGAAAACCATCTTGGTTTTGTCTTCTCATCCGGACTTTGCCGAAACGGTTCGCGTGGGGCTGAACCCGGAGCAATACCGGGTGGTCCATCGTCTGAATGTGGATGAGGCCGAACCGCTCCTGGCTCATGGCCTGGCCGCAGCGTGCATCCTCGACGTGGAACAGATGGGCGTTGAAGGCATTTGGGTCATCGAACGCCTTCGCCGCCGGGAGGCCAGAATCCCCATCATCGCCTATGCCTCCGACAACCAGTCTGAATGGGAGGAGGAAGCCTTCTTGCACGGGGTCACCCACCTCCTGGCCAAGCCGGTTCGTCGCCGGCTGTTGAATTCATTGCTGGAACGGCTTTGGCCGGCTCCCGCCGCCCCGCATCCCGTGTCCGTTCCCCAGCCGCCGCCGGCCTCGTTTTTCCGGCCGGCCGAAACGCCGGTCGCCGGGCGGTTCATCCACGCAGCCCAAACACTTGACGAACTGCGCGATTTCTCGTCCATCCTCACCCATTCGCTGGATGCCGGGGCGATGTTGAAACAATTCCTGCTGTTCCTCCGGGAAATCCTCGGCGTCAACCGCGCCGCGATTTTCCTGAACCGTCCCTGCACGCCCCTGGCCGAGGCGCTTTCGCCGGAGGAGAGCCGCCGTTTGCGCGCCGTGTCCGCCATCGGGCTTTCCCCGGGGCTGCTCGAAAATTTTGAACTGTCATTGGATTCCGGGCTCGGTGCCCAGCTTTCCCGGCTCGGCCGGATTCTCCGGCGCGAGAGCGATGAAGCCCGCGCCGACGCCGAAACGCAAAAGGAGTTTGAACTGCTGGGCACCCAGGTGGCCGTGCCCATTCCCGGCCGCGAAGGCATTGTCGGCGTGGCCGTGTTCGACGGCCGGGTCACCGGTGAGCCGCTGGTCAACGTCGAACTTGAGCTCATTTTCCACCTGCTTGAGCAGGTCGGTCTCGCGCTCCGCAACATCTGGCTCCACGACCAGCTTGCCGGCAACCACGAGATGATGACCGACGTGCTGCGCGAACTCAGCAGCGCCTGCGTTGTGGTCGGACGCGACTTGCGGGTGCTCCATGCCAACAAGGCGGCGCGGCGGCACTTCGGCCAGAAGAGCAAGCGCGGCGGCGAACTCGAATTCAGCGATCTGCCCCAGGCGCTCGGTTCCAAGGTGTATCAGGTTTTGAAAACCGGCGCGGCGATGGGACCGTACCGGTACGAGCCGGAAAACGCACCGGGCACGGTTTACAACGTCAGCGTGGTGCCGTTTCAGCATGGCACTTCCACCGTGCCGGTTTCCGCGCTGCTGACCGCCGACGATCTCACCCAGGTCGAACAGTTGCGCCGCCTGGAAGTCGAGGCCGCCAACCTGCGTCTCATCAAGTCCATGTCCGACCGCCTCGCGCACGAGATCGGCAACGCGCTCGTGCCGCTGGCCACGCACCAGCAGTTGCTCGCGGAAAAATACAAGGACAAGGAATTTCGCGAATCGCTCGATCAGGCCCTGGCTGACGGCGTCAAACGTGTCACCCGGCTGATCAATCAGATGCGGTTCCTCGCGCGTGAAGGCCACATCGAACAACAGACCTTTGGCGTGGACAAGCTGATCGAGGAAGCCTACCAGGAAGCGCGCAAGCACCAGTCCGCCGACGTCGGCAAGCTGCAATTTGATAATGGCGGCAAACCTGTCGTCATCACCGGTGACCGCGCCGCGCTCAAGCATGCGCTTGCGGAAATCATGCTCAATGCCCTGCAGGCGAATCCGAAGGAACCGAAAATCGGCGTCCGGCTGCATACCGAGGCCGACAGCGTCGGCGGGCCGGATGTTCAGATTGAAGTTCAGGACAACGGGTCCGGGTTCACCGCGGAAGCGGCGAAGCGCGGGTCCGCGCCGTTCTTCACCACGCGGAACGTCGGTCTGGGTTTGGGATTGACCGTCAGCCGGAAAATCATCGAGACGCACCACGGCAAGCTGGAAATCATACCGCCGCAGGCGGGCCACCACGGGATCGTCCGGGTTTCACTGCCGACGGACTCCGGCATCTCCACCGCGGCGTAAGTAATCGGCTGTCCACCAAATCGGGGCAAGCCCGGCCTGATGTCCAACCATTTGGCGGAAAAAAACGAAATGAAAACTAAGTGTCAATAGTGAGGACTGACACGTTTATAAAAGCTGGCGGTCCCATCGGGCTGATAGTTTGCGCTGAAAAATTTATTCTGGGTCAGCGTGCTGTTGCAGCCATTGGTGCTGGGGTCCACGGTGACTATGGATTTGCCGCAACCATGGGA
>Ga0182030_10000574_pt1 | contig 70371 bp, 70 predicted proteins | sample 812S3MmetaG_FD_121299 | JGI IMG/M metagenome (GOLD analysis project Ga0182030, IMG submission 121299) | Permafrost microbial communities from Stordalen Mire, Sweden - 812S3M metaG (Illumina Assembly) | ecosystem: Environmental > Terrestrial > Soil > Wetlands > Permafrost | place: Sweden...
ACTCCATGAAAACGCCATACTTCCGAGTTACGCGAACGAAGGAGACGCCGGTTGTGATTTGGCGGCGGTCGAATCGTGCACCCTAGAGGCCGGCGGTGGGAGAGCGTTAGTAGGTACGGGACTGAGTATTGCGATTCCCGACGGCCACGCCGGATTGGTATTGCCACGAAGCGGGCTCGCCGCGAAGCACGGCGTGACGTGCATCAATTCGCCGGGGCTCATTGACGCGGGATACCGGGGCGAACTTCGTGTTGCGTTGGTGAACTTGGACCCTGACACTGACTATGTGGTGCACGTGGGAGATCGAATCGCGCAACTCGTCATAATGCCTGTCAGTTCGGTCGCCTTTCGCGCCGTCGATGACCTGCCGGCCGCGACGCGCGGCGAGGGCGGATTTGGCAGTACGGGTCGATGACCCAATTTCTCGACCCGCTCGACAGCGCGTTTGTCCTGCTCGAGGTGGCGGGTTCGGCGATGAACATTGGAGCGGTGATCGAGCTCGAACCAGGCGCAATCACTGACCCCGAGCAGCGTTTCGAACTGATTCGTACCAACATCGCCTCTCGGATTCACGAAATTCCAATATTCACGCAACGTATTGTGCGCGCACCCTTCGATATGACGTGGCCCATACTCGTCCCGGAAGAAAAATTCGATATCAATCGTCACGTGCTGCGCGTCGGGCTTCCGACGCCCGGCACGTCAGCGCAGTTCGACGCGCTGGTGTCGGATTTCTTTTCCCGGACCCTGACGGCGAGTCGTCCGCTCTGGCAACTGTTGGTGATCGAAGGTCTCGAAGATGGTCGCGCTGCCATTGCGCTCAAGGTCCACCACGCGCTCGCCGATGGCGTTTCGGGAGCCGAAGCTTTTGCGAACCTTTTCGACATTTCACCCGAGGTCCGCGATCCGGCACCCAAGGTCGATTCGCTCGAAGGCAGTGGACCAACCATCACGAGTTCAATGGGTCTATTGCGTGAGGGACTTAACAAGATTCGCCGTCATCCCCAATTGATCGTCGACAGCATTGGATCGTGGGTAAACCGATTGTTCGAGACGGTTCGGGCCATCGTGCGCGTTGCCGTGATGCACGGACGCGGTCAGGCCAACCCTGATCAGCCCTCGATTTTCGAAGCGAGACGGACATCGCTTAATGGTGCCGCGGGCGTGGAAAAGGAGTTTCACCGTCTTCGCGTGCCGCTGGCGGACGTGAAGCGTGTGGCGAAGAGTCGGGGCGCCTCGGTGACCGACTTTGTCATGGCGACATCGAGTGGCGCGCTGAGGCGCCTGCTCGAAGATCGCGGCGAAGTGTTACGCAAGGACCTCGTGGCTTTCGTGCCCGTCAACGTGCGCGAAGAGGGCAGTGGGGGAGACTTTGGTAACCAGATCTCGGGCATGCTCGTGCGCCTGCACACGGACATTGCCAATCCGGAAGAACGGCTGGAAGCAATTGCCAAGGACTCGGCCGCCGCGGTCGGGCTACAGCGACTCAAGAACGCGAAAGTGCTGCAGAATATCCCCCGCGTGCTTGGGCCAATGGCGCTCTCCTTCGGCGGGAAAATGATCTCGGCCCTGGAACTCATCGACCGCATGCCTCCGGTAGCCAACCTCATGGTGTCCTCCGTTCCTGGCCCTCCGATCCCCCTCTGGCTCAGTGGCTATCGGGTGGCGTCGGCGGCCCCGGTTGGTCCCCTTATCGGCAGCTTCTCTCTCAACATCACCGTGCTGGGATTTGGCGAGTCCTTGGAGTTTGGTCTCTTGGGCTGCGCAGAACAGATGTCCGACCTCGCGACGTTGCGTGACTACATCTATGAAGAGGCGGCCAATTTCATCTCAGCAACGCCCGACTAAGCCACAGATGGCGATTCGTCGGGTCTCGGCGGCGTCCAATTGACGTTGGTCGCGCGCAGTGGTTGGGCTACAATGTTCGCTACGCGGACGTAGCTCAGTTGGTAGAGCGCGACCTTGCCAAGGTCGAGGTCGCCGGTTCGAGCCCGGTCGTCCGCTCCAATATTTGACCCCTAGCGCCGATCAGTCTTCGACTATCTATTTTGTTCGTGGTGAAGATTCTTCAACCGGATGGCTTCACCGATCGCCTCCGCGTCGGGGCCGCCGTGCAGCAGCTCGTCTCGCTGAATCGCCGCTTCATCCACTCCGTTCTGTTCTACGAACGGTGCCTGCGCCAAAAACACGTCAACCGGATCAGGTCCAGTTGCCCGTTCGGAATCATCCTCTTTTTTGTGGTGCCTCACAATCGTGATTGTACCTTGACGATTGTTCGATGTCTGCAAAAGTCTTTGACGTCTTCAAACTTCGTGTCGCGGCCGTGTTGAATAACGCGTCGCGGGATCGCTCAGGCCCGCATAGGCGCTTTCAACGAAGGGATCCAGGTCAAGCAGAACCTCGTCATCATCGTCAGCGAAACTTGGTTGGGGACTAAAAACTATCAGTCGTTGTCCATCCCAGGCCGCGGCTTGATCGTCGGTGTCGATCGCCGACTGGACAAGCGCCTCGACGTCGGTGCCATCGGGGAGTTCGGCCACAAAGACGGTGAACGAACCACTGCCGTCGACTTCGTCCGCGACGAAACTCAAACAACCTGCGACCGGCAGGTATGAGCCCGATGCCGTCAGAGAGAATAGCGTCGCGGCAAGCTGATCCTGGGTGATTGGATTGGTGACGACCGTGCCCAACTTGTCGAGCGCGTCCGCAATGTTCACGGTCAACTGAGCCAGATTGGACGAAGGGTCATAGTCAATCCGGTTATCACCCAATCTCGGAGGGCTAGCGCCTCGTCGATATTTGGTGTCGCGGAATACAAGAATCTCGACGAAGCCAATGCCGTGCGTCGTTGACACCTCAGCCATGCGACACTGTTCGAACTCCTCGATGCGGTTCATCGCTTCGACGGCCACGTCGTAGCGATTTGCGACGTCACCGCTCGCAATGTCCTCAAATCGAGAACCCAGCGTCTCGAGGTTGACGCCCAGCGTTCGCGCGACGAACAGCGTGGCCTTGAACCATGAGTCCCACGGCACGTCGTCATCTTCAGGCAAGAGCGCGTATCCATCGAGTGCGTCGTAGATCAGCCCCAATGACGACTGGCGACGGCCTTGAAGCGTGCGGCGCATCGCGAAGAGGCGCAGGGTGTCAGATTCGCTGACGCCGATGGCGTGGCGAAACTGATCGCAGCCATCGGAGCCTTCCGCGCTGACGGCGTGCACGATTCCTGCGATGGTCTCGTCATTGGCGTCGACACGAAAGCGGACGAATTCTCCCGCGCCAATCTCGTACGGATGGCCCGCGAGTTGATCTCGCAGCGAGGCAATGCGGTCAATTGAACTCACGACGAGCTCGCAGTCAATAATGTCTGCGTGTGGTTGAGCGTAAACACACTAGGTACTGTACGACCTACTCGCCGACTGAATCAGGGTTTGACGTTCGGCGTACCCAAAGATTTGGCACCGAAAGTTAATGATTATTTCCGGGTGATGTAGTCTCGCGCGAACGCGCCGACTCAAACATTGGTGGACCGTTATGCTTCGCGCAAGGAGGTGGTCATGGTTCACCCAGCACTCGAACCCTACGTTCGCGCCGCCAAGCAAAACCCTGCGCCACACCCTTCAACGGTCAGCGTTATGGATCGCCGGTCGGCCTTTCGCAATGAGGCCCTGGCCCTACGCGGTGAGCCCCAGCCAGTCGCGACGGTCATTGATGGTGAGATCTCGCTGGAAGGTCGAACCCTTGGATCTCGAATGTACGTGCCATTGAACGACGAGGGCAAGGCGCTGGTGTTGTTCTTCCACGGCGGCAGTTTCATCGTCGGGGACCTGGAAACCCACGACGCGCTCTGTCGACGGCTCAGTACCGACACGGGGATGCGGTTTCTCGCGGTCAACTATCGACTTGCGCCGGAGCATACCTTTCCCGCGGGCGTGAATGACGCCGTGGACCTGGTGCGCCACGTTGCCGCGACCATATCGACGTACGCCAGTGCTGACGCGGAGCTCATCGTGATGGGCGATTCGGCCGGTGCCGCACTGGTGGCGGTTGCCTGCGCACTCACCCGCCGCGAGAACCTGGCGATCGCCGCCCAGGTGCTGATTTATCCCACCCTTGGCCCCGAAGTCGTGACGCAGTCATCGCACACGTACGCCACTGGCTACCTCCTTGAGATTGATCACCTGCGCTACGACTACATGCAATACCTCGGGGACTGGAACGACCACACGGACCCGCGCGTGACGCCACTCATGTTCGACGATCTCACGGGTGCACCGCCGGCGATCGTGGTCGTCGCCCAGTTCGACCCGTTGCGTGACGAAGGCGTCGCGTACGCCGGACTCCTGGAGCACTTCGGTGTGCGAGTGGAGTTGCTCGAGGCAGAGAACATGGTGCACGGCTTCTTGGACTTGAGCGCGTTGGTACCTGAAACACTTCAAATAGTTGACGACTTAGCGGTTCATCTACACCGTTACGTCGAACACGCTTCGTCGTGAACGTCCTCTTCATCACGCTCGATCAGTTTCGTGGCGATTCCTATGGTGCGGCCGGACACCCGCTCGTTCGCACACCCACCCTGGACCGGATTGCCGGTGAAGGTGTTCGGTTGGAACGGCACTTCTCGCAGTCCGCACCCTGCTCGCCGGGACGTGCCGCAATCTATACCGGCACCTATCAGATGAATAATCGTGTCGTGGCCAATGGCACTCCATTGCCCTCGGGACTTGACAACATCGCATTGGTGGCCCGGCGCGCCGGATTTAATCCAACGCTCTTCGGCTACACCGACCAAGGACTTGATCCCGATCGAGCGCAGGGGCTCGATGATCCGCGTTTGGATTACTACGACGGCATCCTGCCGGGATTCTCGGTGGGCCTCTATCTGCCCGAGAGTCAGGCCGGGTGGGTGCAGTACCTACGGGCTAAGGGCTTCGACGTTCAAGCTGGCTGGATACCCCTGCTCATCGGCGAACCTGACCGGCCGGCCGAGGACTCGCTCAGTGGTTTTCTTACGAACCGTTTTGTCGAGTGGCTCGGTGACCAAGAGAGCGGTTGGTTCGCGCATCTCAGTTACTTGCGACCCCACCCGCCGTATGCGGCCGCAGGGGAGTTTTCCACGATGTACGACCCAGCGGACGTTGAGCTTCCCATAGCGCCGGTAGACAAAGAGTTCCGCCATTCCATCCACGAATACTCATTGGGCATTACCTGGCGTGCCGCCCCAACTGACGTCGACAAGATGCGACACATTCGTGCGCAGTACTACGGGATGATCAGTGAAATTGACTTCCAACTCGGCCGGGTTGTCGAAGCAATCGAAGCCCGAGGCGAATGGCAGGACACATTGGTCGTAATCACCTCGGACCACGGGGAGCAATTGGGTGATCACGGTCTCATCGAAAAGTTGGGTTTCTTTCCCCAGAGCTATCACGTGCTGGGACTCTGGCGTGACCCGCGCTCCGCATCCGCGTGTCGCAGCGTTTCGGCATTCACCGAAAACGTCGATCTATTGCCCACGCTCTGTGATGCACTGTCTTTGGGCCCATCAGCGCAAAGTGATGGTCGGTCCCTGAGTGCTCAGTTGGCCGGAGAAACGACTGAGTGGCGCACAGCGGCCCACTATGAGTGGGACTATCGAGGTGATTGGATACGACAGAACACAACGGGTTGGTCGCCCGACCAAAGGGTCAAGGGCAAAAATCTCGCTGTGTCGGTGAGCGACGATGTGAGTTACGTGCAGTTTGGGGATGGTTCATTCCGGTGCTTCGACCTGCGCGCTGATCCCACGTGGCGCACCGAATGTCGAGATAGTGATCGCGTCTTGGCTGCGGCGCAGGAGCAATTGGTGTGGCGCCAGGATCATCTGCGCGACGACTTAACCGACATGCTGCTCGGGTTCCAACGAAAGGGTCGTTGGCCAACTCCGTTTACAACGTCGTCGCCGAAGGTCCCAATCCACGCAACAGCCCCGTAATCAAACTGCGAAAGGTACCTTCGAAGTCACTCGAGAAGTTAACGGACGTGATTTCCAGTGACACGTAGCCATGGCATGCTGACCAAATCATTTGCGCGGCGTTGGTGGCGGAGTAGCCCTCGAAGAGACCCACCGATTGGCAACGCTGGATGTGGTTCACCAGAATTTGAAAGGTTTGAACCGCCAACTGGGTCGCCTCAATCGACGGTTGGAATCCTTCGAAATGGTGCACGAACATGACGGTGTAGTGCGCCCGGTGATCTAGTGCGAACGTCCGATAGGCGAGTGCCGACGTGAAGAGATCGTGCGCGGGTTCACCACCATCAATAGTGAGAGCCTCTTGAAGGGCTGAAAATCCCTCAGTCCAAATGATCTCCAACAGGCCGTTTTTGCCATTGAAGTGGTTGTAGATAGTCATCGGTGCCACGTTGGCCTTCTTAGCGATAGCCCGCACGGTAAGACCATCTGGCCCCTCCTCGTTGAGGATGAGAAGAGTCGCGCCCAAAACTTCGGGTCCGATCTTCAGCGATGGTGTTCGCAACACTCGGGGAGCCATTGGCACTAGTATAGAACATTGTTCCATATGAATGGAACAATGTTCTATAGGAGAGGCGTGAAACGCTCGACGCAGGATCGCCGGTGGCAGATTCTGTGCGTACTTTGTCTGGCGGCGTTTCTCGTAACCATTGACAACACGATTGTCAATGTCGCTCTGCCCACTTTGGCGCGCCAGTTGCACGCATCAAACTCGTCTTTGCAGTGGATCGTCGACGGTTACTCACTTCCCTTTGCGGGACTGCTGCTTGCCGGGGCCGGAGTCTCTGATTTGTGGGGACGCAAACGCGTGATGCAGTGCGCAATAGTCGCCTTTGGCATCTTTTCGTTCTTGGCGGCGCGATCTAGCAGCGTGCCAGAACTACTCACCGCGCGAGCGTTGATGGGAGCGACGGCGGCGTTCATTTTCCCCGCCACGTTGTCGATCCTGACGACAAGCTTTTCGGACAATTCTGAGCGGGCCAAAGCTTTCGGGATTTGGGGCGCGGCCACCGGCGTCGCGGTCGCGGTCGGACCGATTGTGGGCGGTTCGTTGCTAGTTCATTTCTGGTTTGGATCGATTTTTCTTGTGAATATTCCCGTCGTGATCATTGCGCTCGTGGCATCGGAAATTGTCGTTCCTGAGTCCAAGCGACCGGGAGCTCAGGCGTTGGACCTGGGGGGTCTCGCCCTGGGTACCTGTGGCGTCACCGCACTGGTGCTCGCGATCATTCAAGGGCCGTCGTGGGGATGGATTTCCTTGTTGACGCTGTCAATCTTTGTGCTCGCCGCAGTGCTCGCAGTGATCTTCACTCGTTACGAACTGCATCGCGCAGCCCCGTTGCTGGATGTACGAGTATTCAAGAATAGGGTGTTCTCGGCGGGTGCTGGAACCATCGCCGCCAGCTATTTCTGCCTCTTTGGATTCATATTTCTTGTCACGCAGTATTTCCAATTGATTCGCGGTTACAGCGCGTTGTCGGCAGGCGTGCACACGCTGCCCTTTGCAATTGTGACCATGTTCGTGACACCACTTGGTGCGACGTTGGCGCTGCGAATCGGTGCGCGGTACGTGGTAACCGCGGGTCTCTTGCTGATGGCCGCCGCCATGGTCTGGGTGGCCACGATCGGTGCGCTTGCGGCTTACTTCGGTCCTGTTATCGGCGCCATGACGCTCATGGCCATTGGATTTTCGCTCATTACGGCCCCTTCAACAGCGGCACTGATGGAGACCCTGTCACCGGAACAGATTGGCGCTGGCGCGGCGGTGAACGAGACCACTCGCGAACTCGGAGGAACGTTAGGAGTGGCGCTGGTTGGATCGGTGTTTTCCTCGCTCTTCGGTCCCCAGGTACTCAGCACGCTTTCAAAACTGCGGCTTTCCCATCACCAGTTGATCGTTGCGCGAGGTTCGTTGGCCGCCGCTCAAGCGACCGTCGCCCACTTTCCATCAACTATTCGCGCACTCGCGGACAAGGGTCTCACCAACGCCTTCATCGAAGGTTTTCACCGGGGCTGTCTCGTCGCGGCTGTTGTCACCGCCGCCGTCGCGCTGACGGTGTTCCGGTTCCTGCCCAATGGTGGGTCCCGCAAGACGCAACGTCCTGATCTCAATGCAGTGAACAACTCGCCCGAAATTTAGTTCGTCGATGTCGTAGCGATTCGCAGACGTCTGTCGAGGGTGATTCGCCGTTCGTGTAGTAAACAGACTTTCGTGAATACGAACCACGTTGTCTCGATGAGCATCGCGCTGGGCTCTACGCCATGACCTGGCACATAGATCCGAAGAACACTGGTACCGGCCTGCCCCTTGAGGGAGTCAGAATTCTTGACTTCTCGCGTGTGTTGGCGGGACCTCTGTGCGCCATGATTGCCGGCGATCTAGGGGCTGACGTGATCAAGGTGGAGAGTCCCGATGGCGACCCCGTTCGCGCATTGGCGCCCCCGATTTTAGGTGATGACGCTACGTACTATTTGGCGGTCAATCGACATCGACGAAACGTTGTCGCCGACCTGCGTAACCCTGACGATTATGCGCGCGTCCAAGAACTGATTGGCCAGGCCGACGCAGTGGTCGAGAATTTCCTTCCGAGCCAGGTCCAACGCCTGGGCATCGACCGCCTGCGCGCGGCCAACCCCAATTGCGTGTGGGTCAGTATCACCCCGGCGACGACCGGCGGGCCGATTGCTGACTTACCGGCCTTTGATTTGTTGGCGCAGGCCCGCTCAGGGCTCATGGGGATAACCGGTGAGGCGAACGGCCAACCAACCAAAGTCGGGGCGCCCGTGGCCGACGTCGTGACGGGTCTCTACGGTGCCATTGGCTTGCTCGCTGGACTCTTCGCTCGGCTTGAAGGCCGCGCCGGCCGTCACTTTGAGGCGCCGTTACTCGAGTCAACGATGAGTGCCCTCATCAACCAAGCCCAGGGATACCTGTCAGCGGGCGTCAATCCTCAGCGCTTGGGCAATGACCATCCGAGCATTGCGCCCTATGGACCGGTCACGACGTCTGACGGATTCTTATTGTTGGCCGTCGGAACTGATGTCCAGTTTGCAAGGCTGGTGCACGTACTTGACGATCCTGAATTGACGAGCCACACCGAGTGGTCGACAAATGAAGAACGGGTTGCGTCGCTGGGCAGGTTGCGTCAGGTTCTTGATCGACTGTTTGCGCTTCATCCAACGTCGTACTGGTTGGAGCGACTGGACCAATCAGGAGTTCCATACGCGCCGATTCTTGACGTGCAAGGCGCGTTCGCCCAGGATCAGATCCGCGATGGTGACTTCCTCGGCGCAATGGGCACGCCCCACGGTGAGACGTCGGCGATGCGAACACCGCTGCTCATCGATGGTGTGCGACCCGCGATTCGAAGTGGTCCCCGCGAATTTGGTGCGGACACGCGCGAAATATTTGGCGATCCGTCGTCAAACTAGGGAGCCTCGAAGGCCTCGCCGTTGAAGTGGTCGACCGAGGTGAACTCTTCGACCGACCGACGCGAGAGTGAGGTGGGTGGTTTCGTCGGATAGCCCAGCGCCACGATAGAGGCCACCGCGTAGCTCGAGGGTATGGCGAGAACTTGGCGAATTGCTGGCTCATTGCGCGTCGCGATGGTGGTGAGCACGCCCGCGAGCCCGCGCTCCCGGGCCGCCAGGAGGACACTCCAGACAAAGGGATAGATGGACGCGCCGCCGACTATTGAATATCGATCGAGGTCTCTATCGGTGGCGGCGAGCACGTTGAGATTGGCGCAGACCACCAGCATGACCGGCACTTCGTTGAGGGTCTCGGCAAATCCGTCCGGTCGCGAGACGGCTTTTGCGGCGCCACGTTGTGCGAGTGCCGCGGCACGATCCTGGTCACTGGCGAGGGGTGAGAAGGGAATCAGGCCCGCAAGTAGATGGCTCACGTAGTCGTGCCACGCGTCGAGGTAGAGATTGCGAATCGCCGCTCGGGTCGTTTCGTCGTGCACCATGATGACGCGCCACGCCTGACGATTTCCGCCCGAGGGCGCGAATCGTGCGTCGTCGAGGATGGACCACACAATTTCGTCACTAACGGGCTGACTCGTGAACGCTCTGACAGAACCGGTCGTACGCAGCGCTTCGGTCAGGTCCATGGCGACACCCTACGGCCAGGCAAATGCTTGCGCCTACGCGTCGCGGCGCGAGAACAAGGTTGTACCCAGCACGAGCAGGAAAGCAACGTAAATTGCCATCACGGCACACGCGCCCCACGGGGCGAAGTTCTGCGGATTAGGGATGATGGCCATCATGGAACCGCCCAAATTAATTGGCTCGAACTTTTGAAAGTGGTCCTGCCAACTTTGCGGAAAGAAGAAGCCCAGCAGGGGCACGATGAGCAATAACGACACGAAGACGCTGATGCTGGCGATGCTCTGTCGCAGGATGACGCCGAGCGCGAAACTAAATAGGACGAGCAACGTGAGAAAGACACCTGATAAAAGGACCGCGCGCAGCACGGAGCCGTTGCCGAGCGAGACAGTGGGCACCACTCCCGAAAAGATCCTCATGCCAATGAGGAAGGTGGCGATCACCACGATCTCACTGACGACGATCATCGATACAACGAGCACAAGTAATTTGGCCAGGATGAGACGGACCCGGGTGGGCACGGCCGCCAGGGTCGTGCGGATTGCGCCCGACGTGTACTCGCTCGAGATGAACATCGCGCCAATCACACCCGCGGCGAACTCCGCAACAATGATCGCACCGAGGCTGGTCGAGACTGGATCAAAGGTCAATCGCTGGGCCAACGGCATATTGCTGTAGTGGCTACGGACCAACCACGAGATGAGCACGCCCAAGCCAATCGTGAGGAATACGAAAATGAACACGCTCACGTTGGTCGAGCGCACGGTGCGGAACTTGATCCATTCCGATTTGGCCACTGACATCAACGTCACCTCGTTACTCATGGCGCATCGTCTCGATGTGGCCGCCGCCGAACTCAACCGCGCCCGCGGTTAGTTCCATGAACACGTCTTCGAGTGAAGCACGCTGGGGCGTGAGTTCAAGCACGGTGATACCCGCAGCGAACGCCGCCTGGCCAATCTCATCGCACGTGAGCAGGCCCACGGTGAGTTCGCGATCGTGCGCTTGGTGCACGGTGCCGTTAAGGCGCTCGATGATGGACGTCAATTTCGTGTTGTCTGACGTGCGCACGAGGACCGTGCCGATGGCGTTCGCCGTGAGTTCATCCACCGATCCCTGCGTGATGAACTTGCCACGACCAATGACAATGATTTGATCGGCGCTGACGGCCATTTCGCTCATGAGGTGCGAACTGACAAAAACCGTACGGCCTTCGTTGGCGAGGGAGCGAAAGAATTCCCGGATCCAACGAATTCCCTCCGGGTCGAGTCCGTTGACGGGCTCGTCGAATAGCAACACGCCCGGATCGCCGAGCAATGCGCCGGCAATGCCGAGGCGCTGGCTCATACCGAGAGAAAAGCCACCAACCTTCTTGTTCGCCACTGATGTGATGCCGACGAACTCGAGCACGTCGTCCACACGTGAACGCTTGATCTTGTTCGATGCCGCCAACGCGCGCAAATGATTACGAGCGGTACGACCGGGGTGCACTGATTTAGCATCTAGCAACGCCCCGACTTCTCGCAGCGGTTCCTTCAAGTCGCGATAGGCAACGCCGTTGATGGTGGCGCGACCCTTGGTTGGGTGGTCCAATCCCAAGATGACGCGCATCGTCGTGGACTTGCCTGATCCATTAGGACCGAGGAATCCGGTGACAACGCCTGGATTTACATCGAAATGAAGATCATCGACCGCGAGCGTGTCACCGTATTGTTTGGTTAGGTGGTCGATTTTTAGCATGAGTTCTTGGCATGATGCTAGTGAACTTTGAATTTGCCACGATGTTCAAACTGGGCCAACCCTGACGGGTCAACTCGGGGTGGTGTGCTCACTATACGTTGCGTCGGCGAGCTGATTGACAGTGCGCGCACGTGCCCGAGATGGCCACGTGGTGACGGTCCAACAAGAATCCGTAGGTCTTCTGCAAGTCCTTGCCCAAGACGTCAAAGTGGGCCGCGGGAATTTGCATTGTGTAGTTGCACACCTCGCAGGTCAAGTGACCGTGCACCGCGCCGCTCAAGTGGTACACCGCGGCCGACTGACCCAGGTGCGTGTGCACCACAATTTTTAACTCTTCGAATTCTTCAAGAATTCGGTACACGGTTGACGGACTCACGTCTGGTCGTCGGTCTTGAACCGCCACCGTGACTTCGTCAACGGTGAGGTGACCGCTCGCCCCGACCAGGACCTCGGCGACGGTGCGCTTGGCCACCGTGACCCGCTTGGCGCCGCCGCGAACGGTGGAGAGAATCTCTTCGACGCTGTCTTGGGGATTCGCCATGCATTCAGAATAGGTCCGCCAGTGAAGTGCGAACGCGTGTGCGCTCGCGTCACGACTTGCGTCGCTCGATCTTACGACGCCAGGTTGGCAATAATTTGTTCAGCCTGCACGACCATCGCGCGCACGATGTCGCCGGCCGGTTCGAGTGAACTGATGGCGCCCACCGCTTGACCGGCGGGATAGCCCTCGCGCCGCGGATCGACACCCGCGGTGTTCTCGTCACCGCCAAGATGGAACGTGCCTTCGCTGAGCGAGACCCTCAGTTGTTCGGGGAATTTCTTGAGCAGCGACGGGTCCGCATCGTAGCGATCGGTGGTGTCGTTGCGAAGAACGCGCATGGTTTTTCCGCTGAACGCTCGCGACACCACGGTGCCATCTTCTCGTGACTCCAAAATGCCATCCTTGAAGCCGGGCACCGCGCGCGCTTCGGGTGTCGCAATGAACCGTGTTCCAATCCATACTCCGTCAGCGCCCAGTGCGAGCGCGGCCGCGAGACCGCGTCCGTCAAAGATGCCGCCAGCCGCGACGACTGGAATGGCGCCATTCACGGCATCGACAATGAGCGGCACGAGGGGCAACGTGGCGACCGTCCCGGTGTGGCCACCCGCCTCCGTGCCTTGGGCCACCACCACGTCACATCCCGCATCCAACGCGCGTTTGGCGTGCTCGACCTTCCCGCACATGGAGATGACGAGCACGTGGTGCCTGTGGCATAGGTCAATGACGTGGTTGGGTACACCCAGCCCCGCGACGAAGGTGGTGGCGCCGCCTTCGATCAGCAGCTCGACGTTCGACACGAGAGTGTCGGGGAAGGCGGTGAGCAGGTCCACGCCAAATGGAAGGTTGGTCAGTGCCTTCGTGGCCGCGATCTCGCTCGCGAGCTGCGCGCTCGACATCGTTGAGGCGCCGAGACACCCGTAACCCCCGGCGTTGGACACCGCAGCCGTGAGTTGGCTATACGAGACGCCGCCCATGCCGGCGAGCATGATGGGATGTTCGATCTTAAGAATTTCGGTGAGCTTGGTCTTCACAGTTTCTCCGCTGCCCAACCTAGTGACCGCACGATGAGCGGTTTGCCCCGGCATCCAACGTGCCCGGAAGATTGGCCGGGCGTGCGTTGAGATGTCTGCCTGCTCCTACGAACGTGCGCCGCGGCGAGCGAAGAGGTGCACGGCGGACCCGGTGCGCCGGTGCGTCGGGGCAGTCACCAAGTCGTCAAAGACGTCAATGGGCCCGCGTCAGATTGTGATATGAAGCACAAGGAAGTCCAGAAAATTACTGCGTTCTGGTCGAGCGGCGTATAAGTTTGACGTACAGTTCAATTCAGTGAGACGGTACAATAAGTCGGAGTAACCCGGGAAGGAGACGCGATGCCACTATCAGAGCATGAACAGCGAATTCTTGCCGAGTTGGAAGAGTCGCTCTCGAAGCAAGATCCCCGATTTGCCAAGAATGTCAGGGAGACCAATGTCTACTCCCACGCCGGTCGGCGGGTGCGTTGGGGGATCCTCGGATTTGTTGTCGGCCTGCTGATACTCGTTTTCTTTTTCTCTGAATCGATCCTGCTCGGACTCGTCGGTATCGCACTGATGTTTGTCGCCGCGGTCGTGATTGAACGAAATGCTCGACTCTTGGGTCGCGCCTCCTGGCAGGACATCACCCGTCCCGGCCATGGAGACGATGCCCACGCGAATTCTGGTCCTCGCACCAGTTCGCTTCGCGACTGGTTGTCGCGTCAACGCCGCAAAAGCGAATGACCCGCGCCGGGGTGGCGCAACTCGCTGCTCCGTGTCTGGCCCTGGATATTGGTGCAACCAAGATTGAGGGTGCGTTGGTGCAGACCGATGGCACTGTGCTCAGCCGCGAGCGCTTACTGGTCCATGACCTGGGCGTTGATCTCATAGGCCCGACCGCCGACATGCTCAAGCGCGTTGCCGGCGAAGAGGTCGTCACCGTGCTCGGCGTCGGCAGCGCGGGGCCGATGACGCGCGGCGGCGAACTGGTGTCGCCACTCAATATTGTCTCGTGGCGAAATTTTCCGTTACGGGCCCAACTTCGTGAGCGGCTCAACATAGACGTATATATCGACGGTGACGCCCGTGCCTTGGCGCTTGCCGAAGGGACCTTCGGCGCCGCGCGCGATGACGACTCGTACCTCTCGATGGTGGTCTCGACCGGCATCGGGGGAGGACTCGTCATGGATGGCCGGCTCGTTGACGGGGCGACCGGCAACTCGGGGCACGTTGGTCACACCAACGTTGTCCCCAACGGTCGGTTGTGCGGCTGCGGCAGCCACGGCTGCCTGGAAGCCGAGGCGTCCGGAAGCGCCATCGAAGCGGTGACGGGTCGACCACCGAGCGAGGCCGATGACGCCACGCGTAGACGCACCAGTGAACTGGTCGGCCGCGCCGTGGGCATGCTCGCGTCGGTACTCGATTTCGATCGCTGCTACATCGCGGGATCGGTGGCGCTCGGTTACGGTGACGAGTTCTTTTCGATCGCCAACGACGTCGCGCGCTCCATGGCGCCAATGGACTATTCGGCCGACCTGCAACTGCGACGGTCTGGTCTGGGCAGCGATGGTCCGATTCTCGGTGCGGCGCTCGTGGGCTGGCGAGGAGCGTCGACGTGAAGAAATACTGGTCGCCGGGACTCGGCGCCTATCTGGCACGCCACCCGTCTGCCGCGTGGACGTTGGCCAGGGCAGGATGGCGGTTCCGAGCTGACGGATGGTGGCGCCGAGCGCCGCACCTGCCGCTACCCGACGATCGCTACTGGCACTTTCGCACGACCACCTATGCCGGCGATGGCCCAAGTGCGCTTTCGCCCGAAGCAGTACTCGACGCGGCCGTCTGGGCGCTGTCGCAACCGGCGGGCCGCTAGGACGCTGTGGGACGGGTCCTACTGCTCAACGCCACATTTGAACCGCTGCAATTGGTGAGCGAGCGGCGCGCCGTGGTGTTAATGCTCGCGGGCCGCGCCGAGCCCATTGTGACGCCGGACGAACCAATGGTGTGTCGCTCGGCGATGTTGATTGTCGAAATTCCGGCGATCGTTCGCCTGCACGAGATGGTGAAAATTCCCACCAAGGTCCGAACCCCGCCGCTGACGCGACGCTCGCTGTTGCTCCGAGACAGCTATCAGTGTGCGTACTGTTTGGAGCACGCGGACACCATTGACCACGTGGTGCCCAGGAGCCGGGGCGGTCGCCACGAGTGGACCAACGTCGTGGCGGCCTGCCGGCGTCACAACATGCAAAAGGGTGATCGACTTCTCGAGGAGTTGGGCTGGCGACTGCATTTTGAACCCCGCGCGCCTGATGGGCCCTGGTGGCGGTGGCGCCACGTGCCCGACCCGGACCCCTTGTGGGCGCCGTTCTTGCCTCGCGCCTCGTGAGCTCGGAGGTTGAAGAACTGTACGACTACAACGTGGTGCGTTCGCTCATTGAGCCCACCATGTTTGTCGTGCGACTCGCGGAACCGACACTGGTGCTGGGGTCCAGCCAGTCCGTAAAGATTCTTGATCGCAACAAAGTGGGCTCGTTGGCGCTGCGTCGACGACGTGGCGGGGGAGGGTTGGTGCTGCTCCAACCCGATGACCTCTGGGTCGATTGGTGGATCCCGTCCACGGACGCACGTTGGTCGCCTGACGTACGTGCGAGTTCGTTGCGAGTTGGCGGATGGTGGCGCGACGTGCTCGCCAGACATGTGCGAGGAAAGGTGGGAATGCACGAAGGTGCGCTGGAGGGCGAAGACGCCTATCGTGTTGTCTGTTTTGCCGGACGCGGACCAGGCGAAGTGTTCGTCAACGATAGAAAGGCCGTGGGTCTCGCCCAATGGCGGGTGCGCGAGGGAATCTTTCTCACGTCCGTGCTGCACGCGCGTGCTTCGAACTCAGTTGTCGACCTGCTGGTCGATCCGCCAGCGGGACTCCGAGTGGCGCTGGACCACCACGTCACTGCCTCGCTCGACATCGACGATCCCGAAGGGTTGCTGGTTGAACTGCGTCAGGCGGGCGGCCCCTGGCTCGAGCGGCAACTCTTTCTCACTACGTAGGACCAATTCTTTCCAATTTTTTCATCGGGAATTGACACCTCCGCGTCCCGCGGAACCTCGCGACCCCTGTTTTAGGTCAAGACGTGGCCAAAATTGGCGACAGGTGGTGCAAAGTGGTGTAATGTGGCGCGAGGTGGGGAATTGTGGTGACTCTCGGGAGGGGTACTTCGATGCTTGGATTTGTGGGACAGTTCCAGCACTCGCTGGATGCCAAGGGTCGACTGATCCTCCCCGCAAAGTTTCGTAGTGAGTACGAACGCGGTGGACATTTGAGTCCTAACAGCGACGGGTGCGTTGCGTTGTGGACCCCCGGTGAGTTCGCCCGTCAGGCCGATGAGCGTCTGCAACAGGCACGCAGCGGGGGCGCTGAAGAAGTTCGTATGGCCCGTTACTGGGCCGCCAACTCGTTCGAGGCGGAGTTCGACAAGCAGGGCCGCTTCGCGTTACCGGCATCAATTCGAAGCTACGGGCAACTCGACGGCGACGTCTTGATTGTCGGATCGCTCGACCACATTGAACTGTGGGACCCAACTATCTACGACGAGAAAGTGAACCCGGCAGAAGCAATTTTCAAACAGGGCAGTAATTAGTGATGGGAGTGCAACAGAAGTGTCGGCCGCGGACCATGCGCAGCCTGGCAATCGTCAAGATGCGAGAGGACCCCTCCTCCGCCCACTCTTGCGTCTTGACGATTGAAAGGCTGCAGATGGCCCAGGACAACTACCACGTACCAGTGCTCGAAGATGAAATTGTCGAGCTGTTCGCCGGACAGGGCACCGGTGTGCTTGTTGACGCCACGTTGGGCGGCGGCGGTCACGCGGCCGCCATATTGCGGGTCGCCCCGCAGCTGCGCCTGTTGGGCATCGACCGCGATCCTGATGCTCGAACTGCGGCCGCCGAGCGCCTCGTCAACCTTGCCAGTCGAGTGCTCATCGTCGACGCCACGTTCGCCGACCTTGTCTCGGTGCTTGAGCGTCATGACGCGTTTGTCGCCGGCGATCCGGTGGTGGGCGTGCTCATGGACTTGGGCGTCTCATCGCACCAGCTTGACGAATCCAGTCGGGGATTTTCCTTTCGAGTTGACGCCCCACTTGACATGCGCATGGATCCCACCCAGGGTGAAACGGCAGCCCAACTGCTCTCGCACATCGATCAGCACGAGTTTGTCCGGCTCCTTAGGGCCAATGGAGAGAATCGATTTGCGGGTTCGATCGCCAAATCGGTGCTGACCCGTCAGCCCCAAACCACCAGCGAGCTCACCGAGGCGGTCGAACGGGCGGTGCCCATGGCCGCTCGCCGTCGTGGGCACGTGGCGACCCGTGTTTTCCAGGCGCTGCGCATCGCGGTCAACGACGAAGAACAACAGCTGGCCGATGGCCTAGAGGCCGCGATCGAGGCCCTGGACGTGGGCGGTGTGCTCGCCGTTATCTCGTATCACTCGGGTGAAGACCGTGTCGTGAAGTCAGTGCTGCATGAAGCGGCGACGGGCGGCTGTCGCTGTCCGGTGGAGTTGGGTTGCGTCTGCGGCGCGATAAAGCGCGTGCAGGTCGTGAAGCAGAGCGCGCGACTAGCCAGCGTGACTGAGATCGAACGCAATCATCGCGCCCGATCAGCTCGGCTTCGAGTTGCACGAAAGTTGGCGTCGTGAGCGTCATCGCGTTTCCGCGCCGGGTTGACGTAAAGCCCGCACGTCGCTCGGCACGCCCCGCGGCGCAACCCGCCACCCGACGCGAACGTGCGGCGCATCGCCGTGAACGCGGATCATTGTGGTTGGCGTCGCGCGCGGTCCGCCGTTCGTCGATCGTCGTGGTGGTCGCGCTCACCCTCACCATCCTTGGCAGCATGTACGACGCCAGTCGTCAAATCGAGATACATCAGCTCCAGAGTCAGCTGCTCCAGGATCAGTCGAACTACGCCGAGCAGGTGGGTACATTGACCGTCATGTCCGCGCCGAGTCAGATCGCGACGAAGGCGGGTGCCCTGCACTTGGTTGACCCGGTCTCAGTGACGCAAGTACCGTCCACGTCGCTTGATGTGCCCTTGCCACTACCGAAATTCTCTGGTTACGCACCGGCTACGTCAAGGACGATTCGGTGACGTCGCTACACACCACGATCCAGCCCCACGTCCGTCCCCGAGGCAGCGCGCCACAGCGATCGACCTCTTCAATGTCGCGCCGGATGAAGTTATTTCGTGCGGTGTTCATTCTGGTTTTCCTCGCGCTGGGTACACGGCTCTTTGCGCTGCAGATCAAGGATCACTCCGTTTACGCAAAAATGTCGGTCAATCAGGTGCGCGAAAGCATGACAACGAGCGCACTGCGCGCCGGCATCTATGACCGCTACGGTCAGATTCTTGCCGTGTCACGTCCCACGTCGTTGGTGGTTGCCGACGACTTTCAAATCACGAATCCAACGAAAGAAGCCGCCGCGATGAGTCCTATCGTCGGCGTGCCGGTCGGCCAGTTGACGGGCCTGCTGTCCGAGCAGAACGGCCACGTCATCATCAACAGTGCACTCGACCTCTCCGACGGGCACAAACTCTCCGCGCTCGGCTTTCCTGGAGTAGTGGTCCAGAATTCTTCGGTGCGCAGCTACCCCAATGGGTCACTGGCAACCTCCGTGCTCGGTGGTACCAATGCGGCGGGCGCGGGCTCGGCCGGATTGGAGTACGAGTATCAAAAGCTCTTAGCTGGCCGTAAGGGCGTAACGCGCGAGTTTGTCTCGTCCGGCGGCGTCAATCTGCCGAGTTCTCACAGCACTGTGATTCGCAAAGCCGAGCCCGGCGTGGGCCTCGAGTTGACGCTTGACACTTCGCTCCAGTTCGTCACCGAGCGCGACCTAGCTCGCCAGCTGGCGGCCACGGGTGGACTGACCGGCGTGGCGGTCGTGATGGACGTGAAAACCGGAGAGATCTTGGCGGACGCGTCGCTGGTGAACACCAAAGCGAAGGCGGGTGTGCTGGGACCAATTCCCGCGTGGGGAAAGTCCGTGGGTGAGCCGGGCATTGAGCAGAGCGTCAACAACCTGGCGTTCACCCAAAATTACGAGCCCGGTTCCGTGTTCAAGGTCGTCACGTTTTCGGCGGCCCTGCAGGCCGGCCTGATCACGCCGACGACCCAGGTCACGGTGCCGAACTCCGTGGTCGTAGGTGGGCGTTACTTCCACGATGCGGAGAATCACGGTCTCGAACACCTAAGCGCCACACAGGTTTTGGCCGAATCGTCCAATATTGGCACCTACGAGATTGGCCTGCGAGTGGGGGAGCACGGACTTTTGACCCAGGTTCAGCGACTAGGTTTCGGTCAGATGACCGCGGTCAATTTTCCCGGTGAATCGCAGGGTCTGCTGGTTGATACTTCAAACTGGTACACCAGCGACGAGGTAGCCCTGCCTATCGGACAGGTAGACGCCATTCCACCAATTGAGGTCCTTGACGCCTATAACTCGATCGCTAATGGCGGCGTCTTTGTTGAGCCCAAGCTGGTGCGCGGATACGTCTACGCCAACGGCACCATCAAGGCCACGCCCAAGAGCGCGACGCACGAGGTCATTTCGCCTTCGGTCGATCAAACAATGAACACCATGCTCCAGCAGGTGGTGCTTGATGGTACCGGCACCAACGCAATAATTCCCGGTTACAGTGTCGCGGGTAAGACCGGCACGGCGTCCATGCCGTACCCCGGACGCGACGAGCTCTTGGCCGGTGATTACAACGCCAGTTTCGTTGGTTTCGCACCGGCGAACGCACCGGTCCTGTCGATGATTGTCGTCATCGAACGGCCCCAGACCACGATCTACGGCGGATCGGCGGCCGCGCCGATCTTCCAAGAAGTGATGTCCTACGCGTTGCACCACTACAACATTCCGTCCAACGGCACCATGCAGAAGCCCCTCAAGGGCGCGGGAGCCAACATCGCATCGGACGTGACGTGATGCAACTCGGTGACGTGCTCGACGATTGCAGTTTGGACGTGCAGACGAGCAGCATTGAGATTGAGCACGTCGAGATTGATTCACGTCGATGCGTGCCCGGCACGCTCTTTTTTGCCCTTGACGGAGTAGCGACCAACGGCACGAAGTTCGGGGCCGATGCAGTCGCGAGGGGAGCGGTCGCGGTAGTGGCGAGTGAGGAGTTGCATTTATCGGTGCCGGTCATAGTTGTGCCGAAATCGCAGTTGCGTCCACTCGTGGCCCATGCGGCTGCGAGTGTCACGGGACATCCCGAGGCGCAGGTCGAAATGGTGGGGGTCACGGGCACCAACGGCAAGACCACGGTGACGGTGCTCGTCAGTGCGCTGGCCAACGCGCTGGGATGGAACGGCGCCAACATTGGAACCCTGACCAACGAACGGACCACGCCGTCGGCGCCGGAGCTATTTCGAAGCCTGCGTCAACTGGTCGATGCATTCGACGCGACGAAGGATCGCTCGGTCGTGGCGTTAGAGGTGTCCAGTCACGCCCTTGTCCAGCAGCGCGTGGAGGGACTGCGCTTCGGCGTGGTGGCCTTCACCAATCTCAGCCATGACCACCTGGACTACCACGGTTCGATGGACGAATACTTCGACGCGAAGGCCCAGCTGTTCACGCCCGAACACGCGCAGTGCGCGGTCATTTGGTGTGACGACATCTACGGTGAAAGGTTGGCCTCGTCAATCACATTGGGTGTGTGCGAGGTCCGTCGCGCCGACGCCGGCGACGTGGTGACAACATTGCACGGCACGACATTCTTTTGGCGCGGTCACGTCATCAACACTCCGCTGGTGGGCGACTTCAATGTCGATAACGCATTGATGGCCATGACAATTCTGAGCGCACTCGGTGCCAACGACGCGGCGATTGCCAGTGCCATGTCCGACGTGCACAACGTTCGCGGTCGCTTGGAAGTTGTGGGCCACGACGACATCATTGTGATAGTGGACTACGCCCATACGCCTGACGGACTGCAAAGGGTGTTGGCTGATGTGCGCGCGTTAGCTCCCGACGCACGGATCGTGACGGTCTTTGGCTGCGGTGGGGATCGAGACCGAACGAAGAGGCCCGAGATGGGTTTGGTCGCCTCCACGTGGTCCGACGTGACGATCGTGACATCGGACAACCCGCGAAGCGAGGCGCCCGAGGACATTATTGATGCGGTCATGTCAGGCGTCGTGCCCGGCGCCACGGTCGCTCGAATTGTCGACCGTCGCGAGGCGATTGCCCAGGCGTTTCAGTACGCCCAACGCGGCGACGTGATCGTGCTCGCGGGCAAGGGCCACGAAACGACCCAGACAATCGGCGATGAAGTCATCGCCTTCGATGACCGCGAGGTTGCCATGGAAATGTTGCGCAGGGCCTCATGTTAAGTCTGATGGAATCGGGCGGCGTCGGTTTTCTCTTCGCGCTGCTCGTGACGCCGATATGGATCCGCTTTCTTCGCAGTCGCTCGCTCGGCCAACTCATTCGCGAGGACGGACCATCGACGCACCTCGTTAAGGCCGGCACGCCCACCATGGGCGGCGTCATCATTTGCTGCTCGGCCGTGCTCGGCTACTTGATGGGTCACGTTGGCACGTCCATAGACTTCACTCGCGCCGGTGTGCTCGCCGTGTGCGTGACGGTCGCGTCGGGAATGCTCGGTTTCTGCGACGACTATCTCGCCATCCGTAACGCCCGCAACCTCGGTCTCAACAAGCTGGCGAAGTTCATCGGGCTGCTCGCGATTGCGGCGATCTTCGCCCTGCTCGCGGTCTATTGGGTGCACTCATCCACGAACCTCTCCTTCACCCGTCTCTCCCTTCCCGGATGGAACCTCACCGCGGTGGGGTGGATACTGCTCGCCGTATTGGTCATCGCGGCGTCGTCCAATGCCGTTAACTTGACCGACGGACTTGATGGTCTCGCGGCCGGGTCCGGCACGTTCTGCTTTGGCGTGTTAGCCATCATTGGCTACTGGCAATTCCGCCACTATTCGATCTACCGGTTACACGCGGCGCTTGACCTCGGACTCGTGGCGGTGGCCCTCGTCGGGGCCTGCTTGGGATTTCTCTGGTGGAACGCGGCGCCCGCCAAGATCATCATGGGTGACACTGGCGCGCTCGCTATTGGCACGGGTCTGGGAGCGTTGTGTCTCTTGATGAATCTTGACCTGTTGTTGATCGTGATCGGTGGTCTGTTCGTGGCCGAGACGGCGTCGGTGATCTTGCAAGTCGTGAGCTTTCGCGTGTTCGGACGCCGAGTGTTTCGCATGGCGCCCTTCCACCACCATTTCGAATTGCATGACTGGCCCGAGACCACGGTGCTCATTCGTTTCTGGATCATCGCCGGGCTCTGCGCCATGCTCGGGCTGGGCATCTTCTACGGGGACTTCCTCAAGATTGCGAAAGTCGTGTAATGACACTCATTCACACCCCCCGGGCCGCGCTGCGACGACTTGAACGAGAGCACGTCAACGAATCGCCGATGGCGCCGCCGGCCAAACGATCTCGTGGCTACGTGCAAGCGTTTCCGCGCGGCAACTTCAACGGTCGCGCGCTCCTGATCGTGACGGGCCTGCTCGTGACCTTCGGCACCATCGCCGTTGCCTCGGCCAGTGAGGGACAGTCTGCGGCGGGCGGTGGCTCGCAGTGGTCGATCATGATCCACGACGTTATCTATCTGGGTTTCGGGATCTTTGCCCTGTACGCGATGACCCGCATCCGAATTGATCAGTTGGTGCGTAAGGCGCCGCTACTGATGATGGGCGGCCTCGGACTGCTCATCGCGGTCAAGGCCGTCGGACTCACGGCGAACGGTGGAAAACGGTGGCTCAACCTGCGCGTGATTGACCTGCAGCCCTCAGAGATGTTCAAGCTCTTCACCGTGCTCTTCGTGGCGTGGCTCGTTGAACAACACCACGAAGAACTGAACAATTGGATGCAACTGGCGATGTGGACGTTGCCGGTGTCGGTGGGCTGCGGCTTAATTCTCATTGAACCGGATATCGGCACCATGTCGGTCGTTGCCATCATTGCCTTCGTGATGCTGGGTGTCGCGGGGCTATCGGGGCGGCTCATGGCGATGATCGTGTCGTTGGGCTTGGTGGGCTTTTACGGCTACATGAAGTTCAATCCCTACTCGTACGCTCGGTTCTTTTCGTTCCTGCACCCCAACAGCGACCTGCAGGGCACCGGCTATCAACTGTTGCAGTCCAAGATTGGCCTCGGCGCCGGTGGGCTGAGCGGTTTGGGACTCGGTCACAGCCGGGAGAAGTGGGGCCTGTTGCCCAATCCTCACACCGACTTCATCTTTACGATCATCGGCGAGGAGCTCGGCATCATCGGCACCATCCTCGTCATCGCGCTGTTCGTTGCGTTTCTCTTCGCCGCCGTGCGCATTGCCCAGAAGTGCACCAACGACGTGTACCGGATCATTGCCATGGGCATCGCGACGTGGATCACACTCGAAGCGATCATCAACATCGCGTCGGTGGTGGGATGGTGGGCGGTGACGGGAATACCGTTACCCTTCTTCTCCTACGGGGGCACGGCCCTGATCACGGAACTCGCCGCGGTTGGCCTGCTCTATAACATCGCGCACGACCAGAGTCGTTCGCACGATGTGTCGTTGCGCGAATACGTCCGAGCGGACTTTCGCGCGTCCATGGAGCGCCGAGCACCCGCTCGGCCAGGTCCGAGTTCGCGACCCCGCTCGGTGCCGCCAGCGCGCGCACCACGTCGCAGGTAGTCGTGAGCGGGCCCATCGTCATCACCGGTGGCGGGACCGGTGGGCACGTATTTCCAATGCAGGCCGTCGCCGAGCAGCTCCAGGCGCTCGGCGTCGAGAAGGACCAGCTGCGCTACGTGGGTAGTCGGCGCGGGCAGGAGTCGACGTTGCTCGGCGCTGGGCCGATTGCCCTGACGTTGTTGCCCGGACGTGGCATTCGACGCTCCCTCACGCTGCGCGCACTGGCCAGCAATGTTGTCGCGGTGCTGGGACTCGGCGTCGCCGTGGTGGGTGCGTTCATCAAGGTGGGAACGTGGCGACCCTCGGTCGTGGTGTCCGTCGGGGGCTACGCATCGTTCGCGACGTCGCTCGCGGCGGTGTTGTGGCGTCGCCCGCTCGTGCTGGTGGAGTTCGACGCGACGCCCGGCGCGTCACAGAGGATATTGAGCCGATTCGCGACCCGGCGCTGCACCGCTTTCGCTTCACGTGCGCCGCGCAGCGTGACCACGGGTCCGCCACTACGCGAAACCATCGTCGCGATCGACCGGTCCGACGCCGCGCGTCACGACGCACGCGAACACGCGACGCCGCCGATCGAGTCCGGTCGCTCGGTCGTGGTGGTCATGACAGGCTCCCTGGGCGCTCATCGGGTGAACAGTGCCGCCAGCGAACTCGCATCGCTGTGGTCGAGTCGGCGCGACCGGACGATCGTGCACGTCACCGGTCGACGTGACTTTGCGGGGGTGACGGCAGCGCGACCCGAGACCGATGGGCTCGACTATCGAATTGTTGAGTTTGGCGACATGACCCAGCTGTGGGCGCTGTGTGACGTCGCGCTCTGTCGCAGCGGTGCGATCACGGTCGGTGAGTTGACCGCGCTCGCCATCCCGGCGCTCCTGGTGCCGTTGCCCGGGGCTCCGGGTGACCACCAAACCAAGAATGCGCTCGCCGTGGTGGACGCGGGCGGCGCTCGAATTCTGAGCGATGCGCAGTGCACGGGGCCAGCGCTCGCGACGGCGCTCGACGATATTCTCCAGCCCGACACACTGGCGGCGATGGAAGCTGCTTCTGGTTCACTCGGGCGTCGCGACGGCGCGACGGCGATCGCGCGCGTGGTCCTCGACGTCAGTGGGCGTTCGTGACGTCGCTGGCGCCGGGGGTGAGGGTCCACGTCGTGGGTGTCGGCGGCGCGGGTATGAGCGGACTCGCTCGGTTGCTCGTCGAGATGGGCTGTGGCGTGAGCGGCAGCGACGCGGTTGAATCGCCGGTGCTTGTCTCCCTGCGCGACGCGGGCGTGGTCGTCACTGTCGGACATGACGCGTCAAACGGATCGGACGCGCAGATCATTGTGTTCTCACCCGCGATACCGGAGAGCAACGTCGAACTGGTCGCGGCGAGAAACCGTGGGGCATCGCTGCTTACTCGCGCCCAGGTGTTGGCCACACTGGCGCAGCGCCAGCCCGTGATAGGGCTGACGGGCACGCACGGCAAGACCACGGCCACTTCAATGTTGGCCCACGTGTTGCACGCGGCCGGCCGTGACGATTCGCGACTGCTTGGCGCGGCGGTTACCGGCCTGGGCGAAAACGGTCACCTTGGCACTGGCTCGCTGGTACTGGAAGTCGACGAGAGCTTCGGCACGTTTTCCCTGTTAGTGCCCTTCGCCCTGGGCCTGTTAAATGTTGAGTCCGATCACCTGGACCATTACGGCACCGTGGAGGCACTCGAAGCAGAGTTCGCGCACCTGCTGGCGCGCACGACGGGACCGGTGGTGGTGTGGGGCGATGATCCCGGCGCGGCCCGGGTGGCGTCACGAAGCGGGCGCGACGTGCAGTTGGTGGGTACGCGCGACGCCGCGTGGACGGTGGAGAACGTCACGCTCGACAAGAGAAGCGCGTCATTCAGGCTGACGGGTCCGATCGGGGCCCTCGAGATATGCCTCGGCGTCACGGGTGCGCATAATGTCGCCAACGCGGCTGTCGTCGCCGCCCTGGCGAGCGCCCTGGGCGTCGCGCCCGACGCAATCGCCACGGGACTGCGTGCCTTTTGCGGCGCGCCGCGGCGCTTTGAGTATCTCGGACAGTGGCGCGGCGTCGACGTGTACGAGGACTACGCCCACCTACCCGGAGAGATCGCAGCGACGTTGGCGGCGGCACGCAGCATTGGCTATGAGCGCGTCACGGCAGTCTTCCAACCCCATCGGGTAACGCGCACGCTCAGCCTTGCGGAGCCGTTGGCCGCGGCCCTAGAGGGAGCAGACAATATTGTTGTTGCCGACATCTATGCCTCGGGCGAAGCCAACCCCACCGGGGCAACTGGCGAATTGGTCGCGCGCCACATCCACGCGCGTCCGGGAGCCACCAGCGCCTACGGCGCCACGTTTGACGACGTGCTCAAGCTTCTCGAATCGCGTCATGATCAGAGTGACGTGGTGCTGTTGCTCGGTGCCGGCGACATTGCCCAGGTCGCCCAGCGTCTAAGTGGTGGACTGAGTTGATGTCAATCGAGCAATTGGTGAAGGTCGGCCACGGTCGCGTCGTCGAACACGCGGCGTTCGGCGAGCGCACGACCTATCGCGTCGGCGGCACGGTTCGCGCCCTGGTGACCCTCGCGAGCACGAAGGACCTCGAGGAGCTGGGACCGTTGATCGCGCGTAGCGAACTCCCGACCTTCGTGCTGGGTAACGGATCGAATCTCTTGGTCGCCGATGGGGAACATGACGTGCTGGGCCTGCATCTCGTGGACGAGTTCGCGCAACTGAGCTGGCGCGACGACGCAGACGTCGTGAGGGTTCGCGCGGGCGCGGGACTGGACCTGCCGGTCGCGGCGCGACGGCTCTGCGCCGAGGGGATTGTGGGTTTCGAGTGGGCCGTTGGTGTGCCGGGTACCTTCGGCGGGGCCGCGGTGATGAACGCCGGCGGTCACGGGTCCGACATGGCGGCCTGTGTCAGCGAGGTTGCGACCTGGTGCGACGGCGCCACTCGCGTGTGGTCGTTGCCGGAATTGGAGTTTGCTTACCGATCGAGCGCGATCGACTCTTCGCACGTCGTCACCAGCGTGACCCTGCAACTGGCTCGTGGTGACCGCGACGCGGCGAAGAAAGTACTCAGCGAAATCGTGCGCTGGCGTCGCGAGCATCAGCCTGGGGGAGCGAACGCCGGCAGTGTCTTTCAGAATCCTGAAGGCCGCCACGCCGGCGAACTGATCGAGGCGGCCGGATGCAAGGGGCTGCGCGTGCGCAGCGCTTCGGTCAGCGAAAAGCACGCGAATTTCATTCTGGTCGACGAGAACGGTCGGGCTAATGACGTCTACGAATTGCTGGAAGCGGTACGGGCTCGGGTACTCGAATTCAGTGGCGTCGCGTTGCGACCCGAGCACCGATTTCTCGGCTTCGAGGACTTCGAGTGAGCCGGCGTGGCGCCAGTGCGTCCAACGCCGCCGGCGCGGTGACGTCACCTCAGCGCTCGGGCTTCACGCCGCTCACCAAGGTGCTGGTGACCCTCGGCGTGACCGTCACCGTGTTAGTGCTGGGTGGCCAATGGGCGCTGCACCAATCCTTCTTCGAGGTCCAGCACGTCAGTCTCAGTGGCGTGCGTCACGAATCAAGCGCCCAGGTACTCGCCGCGTCGGGACTGAACGAGCACCCGGCGATGATCGACGTGAGCGTCGCGAACATTGAAAAGAACCTCGAGGTCTTTCCGTGGATTGAATCGGTCAGTCTGTCCAAACACTGGCCCAACTCCGTGGTCGTGATCGTGCACGAGAGTGATGCCGTCGCGGTGGCCTTCGGACCCCATCACGTGCTGGACTATGTCGACAGCCAAGGCCGCAACCTGGGACGGGCACCGTTAAAGATCAACTTGCCGACGTTGCGCTACGTCGACGCGACAAAAGCCACGTGGCCCTTTGACGGCGTGGGACGCTCGAGCGCGTTGGTGGCGAGCGAACTACCCAAAGCCTTCGCGAGCCAGGTGAGCGTAATCACCGAGGACTCGCACGGCAGCGTGACGCTTAAAATGACCACCCCGGTGAGTTTCGTGTTGGGACCGGCAACGCAACTGCGGGCAAAATTTGTCGCCGTTGCGTCGGTGATAGCCCACAGCACACTCGGCGTCGGTGACGTGGTGAATGTGACGGTGCCCGACGAGTTAGCGGTCACCGGTCCGGCCCCGTCGTGACCAGGACCATTTGACCAAAAACCAAGGGCTGGCTAGCCTTCTGAGACATTTGTTCGCGAAGTTCGTGTCCCACCGCGCCGGTGGGACACAATAGAAGAGTCAATCCAAGGGGAGTTCATGAGTCTCAGCCAGAACAACTACCACGCTGTCATCAAAGTTATTGGAGTGGGTGGTGGTGGTGTCAACGCGGTGAACCGCATGATTGCTTCGGGCCTTCGCAACATCGAGTTCATTGCGGCGAACACCGACGCGCAAGCGTTGCTCATGAGCGAGGCCGACCTCAAGCTGGACATCGGTCGTGAACTGACCCGAGGGCTGGGTGCGGGCAGCGACCCGGAGATCGGTCGCCAGGCCGCCGAGGACCATCGCCCCGAAATCGAGGATGCACTCAAGGAGTGCGACATGGTCTTTATCACCGCTGGCGAAGGCGGCGGCACCGGCACGGGCGCCGCTCCGGTGGTCGCTGACGTCGCGCGGGCCATGGGCATTTTGACGATTGCCGTCGTGACTCGGCCCTTCAGCTTCGAAGGCAAGCGGCGCGCGATCCAAGCCGAAAAGGGCATCCAGCAGCTGCGCGACAAGGTGGACACCCTGATCGTCATTCCCAACGACCGCCTGCTCACCGTCGCCGCGGCCGACACCTCGATGCTCGACGCCTTCAAGATTGCCGACGACGTCCTACTCTCCGCCGTGCGGGGTGTCACCGACCTCATCACGGTGCCCGGTCTCATCAACACCGACTTTGCCGACGTCAGTACCGTCATGCGTAACGCGGGCACCGCCATCATGGGCGTCGGGACCTCGACGGGGGAGGGTCGCGCCGTCAATGCCGCCCGCGCCGCCATCACCTCACCGTTGCTCGAGGCGTCAATTGACGGGGCCCGAGGCATCTTGATCAATATCGTGGGCAGCTCCAAGATGACCATGTCCGAAGTGACCGACGCGTCCGAGATCGTACACTCGATCGCGCACCCCGACGCCAACATCATCTTCGGCAGCGTCATTGACGACACCATCGGCGACGCGGTGCGCGTGACGGTGATTGCCGCTGGTTTTGATCACAGCGCGCCATCGCTGCCCACGACCACCAGCGCGCCCGTAATGACCGAAGGTCCACGCAGCGATATTTTTGCGAGCACCACCAGCGATGACTTCTTTGACGTCGGTGGCGATGACGACCTTCCCAGCTTCCTTCGCTAGCGACGAACTAGTCCAACGAGTGTCGGCCAATCTGGCCGACGTGCGCGCGCGCATTGTGCGCTGCGGGCGAGCGCTCGAGAGCGTTCGCATTGTCGGCGTCACCAAGACCTTCGGTGTTGACGTCGTGCGCGCCGCGAGTGAAGTGGGTCTGCGCGACGTGGGTGAGAACTACGTCGCCGAGCTCGAAGAGAAAAAGAGTGCAACGCAGGATCTCGACCTCACGTGGTACTTCTTGGGCGCGCTGCAGACCAACAAGATCCTTCGCGTCACGACGGCCGCCAACGTGCTCTGCGCGGTGTCGCGGGTCAAGGAGATCGACAGGATCGCTCGAGCCCGGCCGCGCATGGCGATCTACGTGCAGGTCGATTGCACGAACGGCGTTACGCGCAACGGCGCGCCGGCGAGCGAAGTGGCTGGCCTGGTACGACTCGCACGGGCCCGTGAGTTAGACGTGCGCGGACTCATGACGGTGGCGCCCCCGGACGTGCCCGGCGCTCGTGAAGCCTTTCACATCACGAGTGATTTAGCGGATGAATTGGGTGTGCTGGAGCGTTCGATGGGCATGAGTGACGACCTCGAAGCGGCGTGCGAATTCGGCACCACCGAAGTTCGCATTGGTCGAGCGTTGTTTGGACCTAGGACTCAACGCTGATGTCACCGGCCTAATATGAATGTGGGCGTGAAGGCGCGAGGAGATTTCAATGAATGAAAAGGTGCGTCACGTACTGGGCTTCCTAGGCCTCGTCGAGGACGAGTACGGCGACAACACGTCGTCGGGTTCCGCGCGACTCTTTGCCGACCAGCCATCGTTCGAAAGTGAAGCAGAGCCCTCGGTGTCGTCGTCGGCACGCGCCGCCCGTCCATTTCCCACCGTTGCCAGCGGATCGGGAACGCCGCGTTCGAGCACGAACCCGCTGCGCATCTCGTCAATTTCCGTGCTGGACTCCTCCGGGCAGGGACCACGCGTACGGCCGTTGGCCAGTGCGGGAGCGCGCGGGATCACTTCTAGTTCCCAGGAGCGCGACATCGCCATTTTCTTTCCGAGCACCTATCATGAGTCGCGACGCATCACGGACATGTTGCGCAATAATCGCGCCGTGCTGCTCAACGTGTCAGAGATTGACGGCACGCTCGGACGGCGCTTGGTCGACTTTGCCGCGGGCACGGCGTACGCCTTGAATGCGAAAATTGAACCGTTAGCTAACGGTGTGTACCTGGTCAGCCCGCAGGGCACGCACATCAGCCCTGATACGAAGGACCGCCTGCGGGCTACGAATTATCGCTCGCTCGATAACGCATGACGCTAATTCATGAGATTATTTCTCTCTACATTTTGATTCTCTTCATCGCGGCGGCATTGAGCTGGTTTCCCGCGTCGAGCAGCAACGGCGGTTTGGCGCAGACGCAACGGATCTTCAGCATCCTGACTGAACCCGTGCTGCGACCGTTGCGCCAAATTTTGCCACGTCCCCGCGCGGGTGGAGTGCCCATTGATTTTTCCGTACTGGTTGCGATCCTTCTGCTCTATTTCATAAACCGCGTCATCTAGTCGCATCATTCGCTTTTGCGCTTCAACGGGGCGGTAGGGTACATGCATGGATAGTACGAGTAACGGGTCATCGGCCCTTGACATCATTGATACGGTGGCCTTCAAAGTAGGTCTTAAGGGCTACAACGTCGACGAGGTTGACGAGTTCTTAGAGCGGTTGTCCGTTGAGGCCCGCCAGCTGAAGGATCAGCTCGTGCAGATGCGCCAGCAACTGCGCCTAGGTGCCGAGCGCATCAATCAGTTAGAGAGCGGCCGCCCGGTGTCATCAACGGGACCGACACCGCTCGCCCCGGCTCCGGCACCCGTGCTGGCCCCCGCGCCTTCGCCCGCGCCCGCGGCGCGCATTGTGACGTCAGGTTCGGGAGCCGAGCAGGTGACGGCCCTCATTGTCCTTGCCCAACAGTTCATCGAACAGACCCAACACGAGGCCGAAGAGCAGGCGCGCAACCTTACGGTCGCCGCGCAGGAGCGCGCGCGGGAGATTATTGGTGAAGCCCGTAGCCGCGCGGAGGACGAGGTCAATCGCTTGAACGGACTCAAGCAGCGTCTCAGCGAAGATGTCGACATGTTGACTCGCCAACTTGATTTGGAACGCACGCGACTCAGCGCGGCGCTCGCGGAGTTTTCTCGTTGGGTAGAGAGTTCGTTGCAGGTTGGCGGCGCCCCTCGTCCGTCACACAGCGGATCAAGTTCACGTCCGACGGCGCCGACGCCAATGCCAACACCGCCCGCCGCACCGCCGCGCGTCGTAACGCCGCCACCGACCACCGGCCAGCAGACGATTGGCCAAGTGCTCAACTTCGATCAGCCCGCGAGCGACGAGCGTCCGTAGCACCACTTTTGCGCGGGGCTGCTAGTGTCTGCGCGCACTCATTCGTACTACTCCAGGGAGTAAATAATGCCTTCTAGCGCCAAGAAAGACCCAAGAACACCGGTAAGGAAGGCTCCCGCACGGAAAATGGCCATCGTAAAGGCGGCGCCGAGCGCATCAGGCAAGAGAGCACCAAGCAAGAAAGTGGCCGTGAAAAAGACAATTTCGAGAGTTCCATTGAAGAAGGCTCCGCTCAAGAAAGCGGGCACGACGAAAGTCGTGGCAAAGAAGGCCGCGGCCAAGAAGGCCCAGAAGCACACACCAGCCAAGCCACCCGCACGAAAGGTGGTCGCGAAGGCGACGAAGGCCGGGGCCACGCTAAGTCCGGCCCAGCGCGCCGCCGCCGCCAAGGCCAAGGCTGCGGCCGCCGCCAAGGCGCAAAAGCTCCGTGAGGACAAGGCTCGCGCGGTAGCCAAGGCCAAGGCGGTTGCCGCCGCCAAGTCGCAACGCGAGCGCGACACCAAGGCCAAGGCCGATCAAAAGGCGAGAGTCGCTGCCGCCAAAGCCAAAGCGGTTGCCGCCGCCAAGGCGCAACGCGAGCGCGACGCCAAGGCCAAGGCCGCGGCCAAGGAGCGAGAGGTCCAGTCGAAGGCTCGTGACAAAGCAGCGGCCGAAGCGAAAAAGCAGCGCGAGATCGATGCGAAGCGCAAAGCCATTGAGGCGGAGAAGCAACGCAAGCTGCGCGAGATTGAACGGCGCAACCAGGAAGAACTCAAGCGCCAGGAGCGTCGAGACGCCGAGGAGCGCCGCCGCTTAGAGGCGCTCGAACGCAAGATGCTCTCCAAGCCCTACGGCAAGGACGAGAACTTCCTGAATGAGTTGCGTGTGTTGCTGCTCGAAACTCGCGAGGCGACCAATTCGCAGATCGCGATTGCCGAAGCGGAGGCCGAGGAGATGTTGGTGGACCGCGAGCGCCTGGAGTACGACGACGAGGACGGCAGCAGCGTTGCGTCAGACATTCAACGTGATCAACTGAAGGACTTCGCGACGGCGCTTCGACTGAAGGTCGACGAGATTGACGTGGCCCTGTCGCGCGTAGACGATGGAAGTTACGGCCGTTGTGACGAATGTTACGAGCCGATCTCTAAAGCCCGGCTCTTGGCGCAACTGCCGGTCTTCACCTGTGTCTCGTGCCGCGCCAGCGTTTAACGTACGGAGTTAATCCTGCCGTTATTGTGGTGGCGCTTGTCGTGAGCGCCGCCGATGCCGCCACAAAATTGTGGGCCCGGCACGCATTGGCCACGCACGCCCAGCACGTGGCGGGTGACATATGGCTGCGACTGCAGTACAACTCAGGTATCTCGTTTTCAATCAATCAGTCCGGACCGCTGCTCACCACGTTGGCGACGATCGTGGTCGCAGTCGTGGCCGTCGTCATTGGCGTGCGCGCGCAGCGCGGCGCCCCAACGGTTGGCTTTGGGCTGTTGCTGGGCGGAGGAGTTGCCAATGTGATTGACCGCCTAGCGGCCAATCCCCATCAGGTCACGGACTTCATCGCGGTGGGGAGCTTTCCTGTGTTTAATCTCGCCGACGCCGCGATTACGGTTGGCTTCATTGTGCTTCTGGTGTGCGCGGTGCGCGGTCACAAGTTGTTGGTGTCATGAGTGATGATTCACTAGTGGACCCCTTCGATGGCGAGACGCTCAATCTCGTTGTGCCCGCGTCGCTGGGCGATATTCGGGTTGATCGGGTTCTCTCAATGTTGACCGGCCTCAGTCGCTCCGAGACGCACGCCATCTTGACGGGTGGGCGTGTCAGCGTTGATAACAAGGCGGTGCTCAAACCGTCGACGCCGCTGCAGGCGGGCCAGCACCTCGTGGCAGTGTTGCCCGTGCCCGACAGCGGCATCGTGACGCCCGACGCGTCGGTCGAAATCGACGTGGTGTTAGACGATGAAGATTTTGCGGTCGTCAATAAGCGACCGGGCCAGGTCGTCCATCCGGGCGCCGGTCACCGCGACGGTACGTTGGTGGCGGGCCTGTTGGCGCTGTATCCCCAGATGCAGGATCTGGCCACGGAGGGTCTCTGTGACCCGCTGCGGCCCGGCATCGTGCACCGACTGGACAAGGGAACGTCTGGGGTTCTCGTCGTCGCAAAAACGCCCGAGGGGTTTCGTGAGCTTTCACTGCAATTGGCCGATCGGGTCATGGAACGCACCTATCTGGGCATGGTCGACGGTCACGTCAGCGAACAGCGTGGCGTGGTTGACGCGCCGATTGGACGATCCACGCGTACGCCGACATTGATGGCGGTGCGCTCGGATGGCCGAGCCGCGCGAACGGGTTACGAAGTGTTGGCTCGCGTCGACAAGCCCCACGCCATGACGTTGCTGCGATTGCAATTAGATACTGGACGTACCCATCAGATACGCGTGCACCTGGCGACGATCGGACATCCGGTCGTGAACGATCCGCGATACGGCCACCGCCGAGATAAGCGGTTGGACGAAGATCGATTCTTCTTGCACTCCACGACCCTGGCCTTTGCTCACCCGCGAACCCACGAGTGGGTCACCGTCAGCGTGCCGCTGCCTGAAGATCTACGTCACTTGGTGCCCGAGGGCGTCGAGCTTTAGGCGCTCTCTCTGGCCGCAATGACAGCATTGTCGTTGCGCAGGATGGTCAGTGCCTCTTCTTCGGCTCGACGGACACGACGCACGCCGATGTCCATCTTCGTCGCGGTTGCCTGCAGCGAGAGTGGCGTGGTGCCGTTTAAGCCAAAGCGCAGCGAGAGCACGTCGCGTTGCAGTTCCGTCAACTTCTCCAGCGCTCCGTGCAACTGATCGTCCATCATGGTCTGCTCGATGTCGCCGACCCAGTCGTGCTGGCTGGGCGCCACGAGGTCACCCAGAGTGGTGGCGGAGTCTGAGGAAGCTGGCTGGTCGAGGCTGGCGGTCACACCCGCGAGGCCGCGCAAACCCTGGCGCTCCGCCTTGGACATGCCGGTGGCCTCGGTCAGCTCTTCATCGGTGGGCTTGCGCGCGAAAATGGAGGTTAATTCGGCCGTGGTCGCTTCGAGACGTTGCAGTTGCTCGCCGACCTCGAGCGGGATGCGGATGGTGCGACCGTGCTGTTGGACGGCGCGCTGGAGCGATTGGCGAATCCACCACGTGGCGTACGTCGAGAACTTAAAGCCGCGCTCCCAATCGAACTTCTCCACGGCGCGCAGGAGCCCGAAGGTGCCTTCCTGAACGAGGTCGACCATTTCGACGCCGCGGTCCTGGTAGCGACGGGCCCAGTGCAGCACCAGGCGAAGGTTGGCCGCGACCATCTGCTTCTTGGCTTCCTCGTCGCCGGCGGTGACGCGCTTGGCCAACTCGACTTGCTCGTCGTAGTTCGGCATGGGGTAGCGGTCGAGATCGCGCATCAAGAGTCCCAACATGTCGTTGGTGTTTACCGATGAACGGTGAACTGCGGTGGTCATTGCATCTCCTCGCTGGTTGAAACAGCAGAAGCGCCGGCGGAAGGGTATTTCTCCTATCGACGCCTCACTAATTTACCATGGGGTAAAGTTGACTTCAAGCCTTATTACATAACGAAATCGTAAGAAGTTTGACTAGGCGCTGTGGGTCTTTTTCACCTTTTGTCCGCCCCGGGCTTGATCGACCATATCGGCCAAGGTGAAGCTCGAGAGGTGTTCGCGCATGTGGTTTCCCACGTCAGCCCAGACGCCCAGCAGTACGCACTGACCCTCGTGATTACAGGCGCCGTCCTTGTGGGGTTCGCCAAAATCGCCGGCCACAATGGGGCCGTCGACGGCGGCAACGATTTCGGCCAGCGTGATGGACTCGGCCGAACGCGCGAGCACGTACCCGCCGCCCACCCCGCGCTTGGATCGCACCAGTCCCACGCTCTTCAAACTGAGCAGGATTTGCTCCAAATATGGCTGGGGCAGGCCGGTGCGCTCGGCCAAGTCGCGCACGGACACGGGCGTCGAGAGGTCGTCACGCAGGGCCAAACTGAGCAACGCGCGGCTGGCGTAGTCGCCTCGTGTCGATACTCTCATGGGCGCAGTCTACCGAGGCCATTGGCCCCCCACGGGCCAGACCGCCGAGGGTCGCCGCGTCTGGCACACTGAATATATGGACGAGAAAGGCACCGACGACGTGACCGTCAATCCCGACGCGGTTTTGGACCCGGGCCAGACCAGCGAGGCGCCCGACGTGGACGAAGCGACCGACTTCATCAGTCAGCCCGCAAAGGTAATGCGCATTGGTTCGATGGTGAAGTCCCTGCTCGATGAGGCTCGCGCCGCACCGCTTGACGAAGCCGGTCGCACTCGTTTGCGCGAAATCTACGACACGTCGATCAGCGAACTCTCGAGCGCGCTCTCGCCGGACCTCGGTGGGGAATTGGCGCGAATGGCACCGCCCTTTTCGCTCGAAGTGCCCTCCGAGTCCGAACTGCGCATTGCCCAGGCCCAGTTAGTGGGCTGGTTGGAAGGGCTGTTTCACGGCATCCAGGCCTCGCTGTTCGCCCAGCAGGCAGCGGCCGCGGCCCAGCTCGAAAAGATGCGCGACCGGTCGCTCAACGCGGGCGGTCCCGAGCCTCGTGCCGGCACCTACCTCTAGACGTGGTCGACGTCGCGCGGTCGCGGTACTAGCGTGTAAATCCCACGCGTGTAATTCCCCGCGTCACGCCCTCGAAAGGAAGAGCGCAGCGAATGGCTGAAAGCTTCGTACACCTGCACAACCACACCGAGTACTCCATGCTCGACGGTGCCGCGCGGGTCGAAGAGTTGGTGCTGGCGGCCAAGGCGGACGGCCAGCGCGCGCTGGGCATCACCGATCACGGCAACCTCTACGGAGCGATTGAGTTCTACGAGGCCTGTCGCAAACACGAGGTGACGCCGATCCTGGGTCTCGAGGCCTACATGGCGGCGAACTCGCGATTTGATCGACCGCCGCGGCGCGGCAAGATCGACGATACCGGCGGCGACACCGAAGGCGGCCAGAAGCTCTACCACCACCTGACGCTGCTGGCGACTTCTAATGACGGGTACCGGAACCTTCGCGAGCTGTCGTCTAGGGCGTTCCTTGAGGGCTACTACTACAAGCCCCGTTTGGACTGGGAACTGCTTGAGCGCTACTCGAACGGACTGATCGCCACCTCGGGTTGCCTGGGCGGGGTCGTGCTCCAAGCGCTGTTACAGGACAACTATCCCAAAGCCGTGGAACTGGCCGGTCGCTTGCAAACCATTTTTGGCGCGGAGAATTTTTTCATCGAGATGCAGGACCACGGCATACCCGAGCAACTGCGTACCAATCCGAAGCTGTTAGAGATCGCCAAAGAACTCAACGCGCCGCTGCTCGCGACCAATGATCTGCACTACGTGCACCGCGACGACGCCGAGATGCACGACGCGCTCTTATGCATCGGCACCGGTTCGCTGGTCGCGGACCCCAACCGTTTCCGCTTTCACGGCCAGGAGCACTATTTAAAGTCCGCGGCCGAGATGCGCTATCTCTTTCGCGACATTCCTGAGGCCTGTGACAACACGTTGGCGATTGCCGAACGTTGCGACGTCACGATTGAATTCGACAATGACGCCCTGCCCGAGTTCCCCATCCCCTCTGAATACCAGGGCGCCAGTCACAAGGACGGTGCGCTGCGGCTGTTGCGCGAGCTGACCTACCAGGGCGCACAGGACCGATACGGCGCGGGCCTGAACAGCGAAGTCCGCGAGCGTTTGGAGTACGAACTGAGCGTCGTCGCCGACATGGGCTTTTCGGATTACTTCCTCGTTGTCTGGGACCTCATCCGTCACGCGCGAGAGCAAGGGATCCGCGTCGGGCCGGGCCGAGGGTCCGCGGCGGGTTGCTGCATTGCCTACTGCCTGCGCATTGTCGACCTCGACCCGATTCGCTACGGACTCATTTTCGAGCGCTTCTTGAATCCCGGACGCAAGCAGATGCCCGACATCGACATGGACTTTGACGAACGCTACCGCGGCGACATGATCCACTACGCCGCGCAGCGTTACGGCGCGGACCACGTGGCCCAAATCGTGACGTTCTCGACCATCAAGGCCCGCGCCGCCGTGCGTGACGCCGCCCGGGTGCTGGGCTATCCGCCCCAGCTGGGCGACAAGATTGCCAAAGCCATGCCGCCGCTCGTGATGGGCCAGGACCTGCCGTTAGAAGCGTGCTTTACCCGTATGCCCGGTCACGAAAGTCGCTTCGTCGAGGCGGTAGAGCTGCGCGCGCTCTACGAGAACGACCCCGAGGTCAAGCACACCATCGATGTGGCGAAGGGATTCGTTGATAAGCGTCGCCAGGACGGCATTCACGCGGCGGCGGTGGTGATCACCAAGGAGCCGATCCTCGAGTACGTACCGGTCCAACGTAAGTCGGGTCCCAATGGTTCGAGTGAGGACGCACCAATCGTCACACAGTACGAACAGACCGCGATCGAAAAACTCGGACTCTTGAAGATGGACTTCCTCGGATTGCGAAACCTCGCCATCATCGAACGCACGCTCGAACACATCAGGCGAAGCCAGGGATTCGAACTCGACATCGATCACGTGGACTTAGACGACGTCAAGGTCTTTGACATGTTGAAACTTGGCAATTCGATTGGCATCTTCCAATTAGAGGGCGACAAGATGCGCCAGCTCATTCGTCGGCTGGCGCCCACGTCCTTCGACGACATCGCCGCGCTGGTCGCGCTGTATCGGCCAGGACCGCTGAGTGAGAACGTCCACAACGATTACGCCGATCGAAAGAATCATCGCCAGCAAGTCAGCTACGACCACGAAGACTTAGAAGAGATCCTGGGCGAGACGTACGGACTGATGATCTATCAAGAAGACATCATGCGCGTGGCCACCAAGATCGCCGGCTTCTCGCTCGCCGAAGCGGACGATTTGCGCAAGGCGTGCTCGAAGAAGATCCGCGAGATGATTCAGGCTCAGCGCAAGAAATTTGTGGACGGCGCTGAACGCGAGGGCTACGGACGTGAACTCGGTGAGAGCATCTTTAACAAGATTGAGCCGTTCGCCGACTACGCCTTTAACAAGAGCCACGCGTACGGCTACGGACTCATTGCCTATCAGAACGCCTGGCTGAAGGCCAACTACCCGGTCGAGTACATGGCGGCGCTGTTGACTTCATTCCGCGACGACAAGGACAAGTCGTCGGTCTATCTGAACGAAGCGCGCCAGATGGGCATCAAGGTCGGCGTACCCGACGTCAACGAGTCGTTCGCGGAATACGCGCCCAGCCTCATGAAGGACATGACCATACTGTTCGGTATGGCGGCCGTGCGCAACGTCGGCGAAGCCTTGGTGGACAAGATTGTGAGCGAGCGCGAAGCAAATGGTCGCTACGAGTCGATCTACGACTTCGTGCGTCGCGTTGATCCCATGGTGCTCAATCGACGTTCCATGGAATCACTCATCAAGGCCGGCGCATTCGACTCGTTGGGCGTGCCGCGCCTCGCTTTCTTGTTGCGCGTTGACGAAATCATCGACGTCACGCTCAGTCGGCGCAAAGACCTCTCCTTCGGCATTTCGACTCTCTTCGCCGCGCTTGATAATGACGGTCGGGCGGATGATTGGGAGGGCACCGAGATCGCGCTCAGCGACCTCGAGTTCGACAAGTCGGTAAAACTGGACTTCGAACGCGAAATGCTGGGCACGTATATTTCGGATCACCCGCTCTACGAGATCGAAAGCCTGCTCGCGGCCAAGACCGACGGCTCGGTTATTTCAATTAGAGAACGGGGCGAGGACCTGGCCAAGGCGGGCAAGGTGATCACGGTCGGTGGCATCCTCGCCGAGGTCCAACTGCGCACCACCAAAGCCGGTCAGCAGTACGCACGGGTGGTGCTCGAAGACCTCGGAGGGTCAATGGAGATCAATTTCTCCGCGCGAAAGTTCGAAGAGTGCAGCGGATTTCTCACCAAGGACAATGTTGTACTTATTGAGGGCCGACTCGACGCGCGTGAAGAGGAGCTGCGTTTTAGTGCGATGAAAGTCACTTTGTTAAAAATTGAACGCGGCGACGGCGAACTACGTTTGGCCCTGCGACCGGAGGACTTGACGGCCACATCGATTGGCACGTTGCGCGACATATTGTCGCACCATCCCGGCAAATCACCGGTGATTGTCGAAACGGGTGAGGCGGGGAAAGCTTACAAATTGGGTCCAGAATTTAACGTGAATATTTCCGGCGTGGTGGGGGACTTGCGCTCGGAATTCGGTCGAAACGTCATAAAGGGGTAGCAAACGTTTTTCGGGGTGGTGAACTCCCGTAGAATGGCTCTCTATGACAATGACCGTCACAACGAAGGACACCACCGCCCTCAGCGATGTCGAGCTGGCCGAGATGGCCGACCTGTGCGTCGACCGCGAACCAAATTTCGATATTGGCTTCCTCTCTAAGCAACGCGAGGACTGGGTACTCGTAACGCAAGTTCGCGAAGGCAACAAACTACGCGGCTACTCCTTTTGCACCCTGGAGCGCATCGGCGGAACGCCGTCGTTGCTCGTGGGTTTGCTGTTGGTGGATCGCAACGCCAAGTCCGATCAGACGCTCAAGACAATCTTGCACGACCAGTTCCGTCGCGCCCTGCTGGCCTTTCCCGACGAGGACGTGCTGTTGGGATCACGACTCACCACGCCCGACGGTTTCCGCGCCTTTGCCGGTCTGGACGATGTGGTGCCGCGCCTCGGCTACAAGCCGACGGGTGAGGACCGGGCATGGGGCCGTCGCCTCGCGAAGCGTTTCGGGTCCGAAAAGTCAATCGACGATAAGACCTTTGTCATGACCGTGTCGCCCGGCCCGGTTGGCGGGCTCGACTACGTGGCGGCCAAGGGCGTCATTCCCGAGGGGTCCGATGTTCACTTCGCGGGCGTCAAACCCGAAAAGGGTCAGCGCCTGGTGGTCTTTGGCTGGGCGATGGCCGAGTCGCTGTCCTCGGGCAAACTGCCCAAATAACTCAACCCCGGGGCAGCAGTCCCGTACAGCTCTTATAACAGTGCCCGTCGATTGATTTGGACAACGTCGTGAGCACATACGTCGGGCGAAACCCCAGTGACGTCGATAGTTCTTTACCGGCCAGGGAAAACTGGCGGGCTGTCTCCATGGCGCGAATGGCGTGTCGGTCTTCGCACAGTAGCCACACGTCGTCGCCGTACCAACCAAATCGAACCCACGTCGAACCGTCGTCGCTTCGTCGAAGCAGTTGGGGGCCACTATCGGCAGCGATGAGTGCCACGCTCGGTCGTTCGCCGCGGAACTCCCAGTAGGGCGCACTGGGACCGCGGAAGCCGAATAGATGCCCGTCAGCGGGGCTGGCAATCTTTTCGAGCCAATGGCGAACGCGACGTCCGCGGTACGAACCAAGTCGGCGAGGTAGGTCTGACAGCGTGACGGCCTCGGGTTGGGCAAGGTCATTTCGTTCGATGTCGAGGGCCAGTTGGCCCTCGACGACGTCAAAGACCGCCAGGTCCGTGGCAAAGTCGTCGGGCCACGGAATCCGCCAGCGGACGATTGCTTGGGACGCGAGGTCCACGACCGTCGTTGATTCGTTCGTCGAACCCAGCACGAGACCGTAGACCGTCGACCCGGGCGTCAGATCAACGTCGGTTCGTTGCGGCATCTGCTGAACAAGACGTTTGATGACGCGAATCGTGGGGTCGCGGTTGAACAGTGCCATCAGTGCGACTGTTCTCGCATAAGTTCGTCGAGATCGTGGGGCGTTCGTACCGGCAATTGGCACACGCCGCCGCGACAGACGTAGGCCACTCCTGATTCGCGGTCCTTGAGCAGTGGGGAGCCCTCGCCGGTGATGAGAACAGTTCGAGCCATGAAGTTCCATCGTACGTGCTGACTAAGTTCGTTTTCGACGCCGGGGATCACGATTTCCACTCCGTCGAGGGCCAAACCACTAGCTTCGACGAGATCTGGAGCCGCGCTGGGTTGTGTCGCGAGCAACGACGCACCAAGCGCCACGAGGCGTCGGGCAACACATAGCGCGTTCTCGTCAGCGAGACAGAGTCCGAGTCGCGCGAGTGCGCGGCATGCGACTGCGTGACTCGATGGTGTCGCGCCGTCAAGGATTTCTTTGGGACGTGACGGCAAATCCCTGACGAGGTCGCTCTGCGAAAAGAGACCGGCGCCGGCATCAGGATCTCGCGACGTTGGCACGGCGCCGTCCCAATAGTGTTCCGTGAGGTACTGTGCCAGGTCGTTGGCACGTTCGAGCCACGACCCGTCACCAGTTGCTTCGAAGGCATCTATCGATGCGTCGCATAACCACGCGATATCGGCAGCGCTGGCGTGAGATTGCTGTTGTTCGGTTCGCCACCAGACCGAACCCGACCGGTGCGAGTCGGGCAACGACGTCAGCAATTCGCACGCCAGGCCCACGTAGTGCGGGTCGTTGGTCATCAGGCACGCCGAGGCGAACATCGCGTTCCATTCGAGGATCACCTTTTCGTCTCTCGTTGGTGGCGCACGCAAGGCGCGTGCGCCACGGAGCGCGTCACGTGTCGCGAGAAGGTCGTCGGGACAGAGGAACGGTTCATCGGAGGCGAGGCGCGGAATCGATCGCCCTTCGAATTCACCGGGCGACACGATTCGCCAGCGGTGCAGCGCTCGATCCCTCTGGTCGAGCTGGTCGGCGTCGAAGAGCGCCTGGGAGACCTCTTCGACGCTCCAGGTGACGTGCGATCCCTCCACGCCGCCGGCGTCAGCGTCAAGCGATGAGGCAAAGCCATCTTGGACGCGAAGGTACTTTGACACGAAGTCAAGGGTGTCCAGGGCGACGTCGCGCCACTCGGGATGGTTGGGGAACCTTCGCGACGACTGAAGGTATACCCGGGCGAGCAGCGCCTGGTCACTGAGCATTTTTTCGAAGTGGGGCACGTGCCACTCATCATCCACGCTGTAACGCGCGAAGCCACCGCAAAGATGGTCGTAGAGACCACGACGAGACATCGCATCCAAGGTTCGCGTTACGGCCTCAACGGATGGTCCGTCGTCAAATTCGAGCAATGCTCTGACGAAACTGGGTCGTGGAAATTTTGGTGCGCCGCCAAAACCACCGTCGGCGTCAACGCGTCCTATTAGCTCGTGGCGTAGCGATGTCCGTACGGCGACAAGGTCGATGGACTCTTCGCGTGGTGCGAGGTGGTCGACGAAGGAGATTTCGCGGTTGACCGCTTGTTGGAGTGCACGGGCTTGGTCCTCGACCGCTTCGCGTTGCGTTGTCCACGCCTCGCTCATGGCACGCAATAGACGGCCAAAGCTGACCTGGCCGTAGCGGTCGACGGGCGGATAGTAGGTACCCGCCATGAATGGCCGGGTGTCGGGCAGCAGAAATACCGACATGGGCCATCCGCCATTCCCGTTGAGCAATTGCGTCGCCGCCATGTAGACAGCGTCAATATCGGGGCGCTCTTCGCGGTCAACCTTGATGGGAATGAAATTGTTGTTAAGCAACTCGGCGGTGGAGGGGTCTTCGAAGGACTCGTGGGCCATTACGTGACACCAGTGGCACGCCGCATAGCCAATTGAAAGAAAGATCGGGCGGTCTAGTTTCACTGCCTGCTCGAGTGCCTCCGCGCCCCAGGGCCACCAATCCACGGGGTTGGTGGCGTGTTGGCGCAAGTAGGCGGAGTTGGTGCTGGCGAGACGGTTCACCTGAAGATGTTAGGGCCGGCAATGACCGGCGTGATCAAGAAGACGAAGGTTCTAATGACCTTGGGTTATCTGCTCCCACTGAGTCTTCCTGATTGCCATCACGACTTCGTCGGTCCATTCTCCCTTGACGTATTCGTTCTCTACGAAGTGCGCTTCGAGATGTAGTCCTACCTTTTCGAGGGACCGAATAGATGATCTGTTTCGTCCGTCGCAGCGACCGATGATTCGGTGCAGCGAATACTGCGTGAAGCCAAGGTCGAGCAGTTCACGGTACACCTCGACCGCCAGACCTTGGCCGTGAAAGTCGGGGTGCAGGGACCCTCCGATTTCGCCTTGCAAATGATCATTGCGCAGCCAGCGCAGCATAAAATCCCCAATGACGCGACCGGACGTCGAGTGCACCACGGCCACTGGCAATACGTTGTCGTCAATGATCTCCTGGGGGCGCTGCAAATTACGTTGTAGTGCCTCCCCGGTGGCCTTTCGGTCCCGAGGGCCCCAGTACAGGTAACGGGTAACGTCGTCGCGCCCGTAGAGGAGACAGAGGTCATCAACGTCGTCCTCTCGAAATGGTCGAAGTGTCAATCGCTCTGTGTGGCGCTCGACAAGTAGCTGAGCCACGGGTACGTCTCAGCGCCGGACGCGTCGCCCGGGAGCGCTGAAGGTGCGAATCATCATTCCTAAGATTACGCTCTAGTTCGTGCTGGCCATAGGTCAGAGAATCTCCAAATGTTGAAGATTCGACAAGAAGATGAATGGGAGTGATCATGACGACGCCTCTTCGCTGGGGGATCATCGGAACAGGGGGCATCGCACGTAGATTCGCGCGAGATCTTGAGTACGTTGACGCACTCGTTGAGGCGGTGGGGTCCCGATCTCAAGAGTCCGCCGATGCATTCGGCGCTGAATTCGGCGTGGCGAAACGTTACGGCTCCTACCAGGCGGTTGTCGAGGACCCCGCGGTGGATGTTGTCTACGTTGCAACGCCACATCCAATGCACCATGAAAATGCGTTGCTCGCCCTGGAACACGACAAGCCGGTGCTCGTAGAAAAGGCCTTCACGATGACCGCCGAAGAAGCGCGCGACTTGGTGGCGGTTGCTCGCGCGAAGAGTCTGTTCCTCATGGAAGCCATGTGGACCCGCTTCTTGCCTCACGTGATAGCGCTGCGGCGGCTACTTAATGAGGGAGCACTTGGCGACGTCCTCACCGTGGAGGCTGACCACGGTCAGTGGTTCGAGAAGGATCCAGATTTTCGGCTCTACGCGCCGGCGCTGGGCGGGGGAGCGTTACTTGATTTAGGTGTCTATCCAGTTTCGTTCGCCTCCATGGTCTTGGGTACGCCCAAGAGCGTGACGGCTGTGGTGACGTCGGCCTTCACTGGCGTCGACGGGATCACGTCCATGTTGTTCGGCTATGAGAGTGGCGCTCAGGCCATCTTGACGTGCACGTCGTTGGCGCGAAGCGAGACGCGGGCCAGCATCGTTGGCACCGAGGCTCGAATAGAGATCGCCGGCGCCTTCTATTCACCTTCGAGTTTTGAACTTAAACTCCGTAACGGAACCTCAGAGACGTTCGAATTCTCGACGCAGGGGAGAGGTCTTCATTTTCAGGCTGCTGAAGTGGCGCGATGCCTGCGATCGGGTGAATTGGAGAGTCCAGGTATGCCGCTAGATGAATCGGTGTCGATAATGGAAACGATGGAGAAGGTCTTGAGGTTCTCTGAAGCGAAGTGAGGCTCCCGCACGGCGTGTCATTGGCCTGACCGAGAAGCTCCAGATCGTGCGAAAGAAAATCGACGCGTCTCAAAATGCGTATTTAACAAGATTGTAATGAACCTGAAAAGATCAATGATTTACGTGCGTGCCGCTTCTCGTCCGGCGCGATGTCGGTGCATTACGGCGCAAGTTACCACTCATGTGGACGGACTCGATTGTGACCGAAGTTTTCCTTCGACTCACTAGCCCAATGTCGAGGAACGCAGAAGTTGCGTCGAGCGATACCGCAAACTACAGTCCTATTCGATTGCCCTTCGATGTCGCCTGAATAGAGACGGCGATTAACCAGAAGCAAAATTTCGATTGCCACCGAGTTCGTGGCGGAGCGCGGCCTCGCGCGCGGGTGGTCGAGCGCTGACGATGTACCTTCGAGGTGATACCTTTCTTCGCGGGTTGGCTGATAAGTTGACAAGCGCGGAGTGTTGGAGTCTCGAAGGTTGGTAACGACTCGCGGGAACTGTTCAAGAGCCGTGAATTTTATGATATGTTGCACGTCGAGAGATTCTCGAAAAGAGTTGGGGGGAAAAATGATTTCGAATAAAATGAGACGTATTGCGACATCTGCAATCGCCGTGGTGCTGATGAGCACTATGGGCGTGGCTGTGGGTGCTGCGTCGTCGGCATCGGGCGCGACCAAAGTTATTTCGGCTTCGTCGATTAACAGTTCGTACTCGGCGATGAAGTTGCTCAAAGCGATTACGGCTAAGGGTAAGGGTGGCGTTGCCGTCATTCTGCCTGACGAAGTGTCGTCAAACCGCTGGGTCGACTTTGACGCGCCAGACATCAAGAGGGCCTTGCTATTGGCCGGTATGAAGGCAAGCCAGATTACGATTGAGAACTCCCAGGGGAGCGACGCAACCGCCATCAGCATGGCGCAGGCAGCGATCCTCAAGGGCGACAAGGTCATTATCTACTGTGCCCTTGACTCAGCCACTGGTGCGACCATTGAGAAGAACGCCGCCAAGTCCGGTGTCAAAGTAATTGACTATGACCGCCTTGTTCTTGGTGGCTCCGACAAGTACTACGTGAGCTTTAACAACGTAACCGTCGGTACCCTCTTGGGCAATGGTCTCGTTTCTTGCATTAAGGCCTGGAACGTTACCTCACCCAAGGTCATCGTGGGAGTTGGATCGCCGACGGACAACAACGCAACGTTGTTTGCCGATGGATACGACGCGGTCCTGAACCCGCTGTTTACTGCCGGGACCTACACGAAGGAAGCAACCCTCGCAGGAACCTGGGATCCGCCAACGGCTTTGACTGAGTTCCAGCAGGCCTTCACCGCTAACCCCACGACCAATGCGCTGTTGAGCCCGAACGACGAGAATGCTGCGCCGATCATCACTTACTTACAGACACAGGGTGTAAAGCCTGACACGTTCCCGATCACGGGTCAGGACGCAACCGCTACGGGCCTCCAGAACATCATTGCTGGATACCAGTGCGGCACCGTCTACAAGCCAGTTCCGCTCGAGGCTCAGGCCGCAGTGGCGCTTGCAATGTACGCACGTGCTGGACTTAAGGTTCCCAAGTCCCTGGACAATGGCACCACGTTGGACTCAACGACCGGAAAGAAGGTACCTTCGGTCCTCTTGTCCCCATACTGGGTCACTGCTAGCACCATTGAAAAGACCGTGGTTGCTGACAAGTTTGTTCCTGCTTCGCAGATCTGCACCACCACAGCGCTGCAAGCTGACTGCACAACGTTTGGAATTCACTAAGAATCAACAATCGAACGTTTAAGCAAGAAGAAGAATGGAGCATTCCTCCCACGCACTGCCTTCCGTTGCCACGAAAGTGGCAACGGAAGGCAGTGTTGATGTCGCGTCAAAAAATGGTGACCATCCGCTGCTGAGCTTGCGCGGCATCTCCAAGAATTTTGGAGCGGTGCAGGCTTTATACGAAGTCGATCTCGATGTTCCTGCCGGTTTGGTGACCGCGCTTATTGGTGACAACGGCGCCGGTAAAACTACGCTCATTAAGACCGTAGCGGGTATCTGGAGCCCGGGGGCCGGGCAAATCTTCTGGGACGGTGAGCCGGTCAACATACGGACTCCCCGAGAAGCCGACGAGTTGGGGATTGCGACGGTGTATCAGGATCTTGCCCTCTGTGACAACCTGGACATCGTCAGCAACATGTTCTTGGGCCACGAGTCCATGCGTCATGGATTGCTCGATGAAAATACGATGGAGACGGCCGCAAAAGTCACATTGAACGGCTTGTCAGTGACGACAGTTAAGTCGGTCAGAAGTTTGGTCGAGTCCCTGTCTGGTGGTCAACGCCAGTCGGTGGCTGTCGCTCGAGCAGTGATGCGAGATGCGAAACTCGTTATTTTGGATGAGCCAACGGCGGCGCTCGGCGTCTCGCAAACCGCGCAGGTTCTGGCCCTCATTCGACGTTTGGCCGAGCGGGGGATTGCGGTGCTGGTAATTTCGCACAACCTCAATGACGTGTTCTCGGTCGCCGACCGGTTGGCCATTATGCACCTGGGCCGACTCGTCCATAGTGGTCCAATTTCCCAATACACCCCGCAGTCTGCGGTGGAGATCATTACGACGGGTAAATTCGTCGGAGCCAATTCAAACCCGTCGCGAGACCAATCTGGAAACGCGCAGGAGACCTACAGTGCCAAATGAAGAAAGTGGGTCGCTTGACGATCCACAAGTAGTGGGTGCCGGTACGAATCAAGTTGATCATGCCAACGTGATTGAGGATGACTCGGCGATACCCAATGAAAACGGGACGTTTGGTGGATCGTTAGGTTCGTACGTCCATGACGCGATGCGAAAGGTTCGTTCGGGCCAGAGCGGACTCATTCCAATTATGTTGGGTCTCGTTGCGTTGGTCATCTTTTTCCAGACGAAGAATTCACTGTTCCTGTCGGTGGGCAACCTTACGAATCTCCTGACTCAAGCGTCGTATCTCATTCTTTTTGGTTTTGCTGAGATCTGGGTGTTGTTGCTTGGTGAAATCGACCTTTCGGCCGGCTACAACGGCGCGATCGCGGGAGCGGTTATGGCCGTGATGGTTGGCAGTTATCACCGCTTCCCCTGGTGGGTCGCGATACTCTGCGGACTGGCTGCATCAACCGGGATCGGTGCACTCGTCGGTGCGTTGGTCATCCGATTGCGTATTCCTTCGTTCATCGTGTCCCTGGCATTCCTTCTCGGTCTACAGGGCGTGCTCTTGAAGATCGTCAATTTTGATAACTATCAGGGCAGCGTCTCGATCCTCAATGGACCGTTGCTGGACCTTGTAAATGGCAATCTGAGCCGGACGGCGGGGTGGATTGTCATTCTCGCGTGCGTGGGCATCTTTGCGGTGGTGACGATTTCGCGAGATGCCCGACGGAGGCGCAGTCGCTCTGAAGGCGTCCCCTTCGCGGTCACCTTGGTCAAGGTGCTCGGCGTCGCCGTCGCTGGACTGACGCTGGTGCTGGTGTGCAATGCCAACCGCGGCGTCATCGTCCCCCTGTCGGGCATCCCGTTTTGCGTGCCGATTGTCCTCTTCTTCCTCATCCTTTGGCAGTTCTTGCTGGCTCGAACCCGTTTCGGGAGGTACACCTACGCCATTGGCGCAAACGCGGAAGCTGCGCGCCGCGCCGGTGTGAGGCTCGGGTTGAATCGCATGGTGGCGTTCGCACTCACTGGACTGACCGCTGGTGCCGCTGGCATTCTCTATACGTCTCGACTCGGAGGAAGCTCGGCGGCCGTTGATGGAGGTCAGCTAGTACTTCTCGCCGTGGCCGCCGCCGTTATTGGCGGGGTGAGTCTGTTCGGGGGTCGAGGCAAGATGATTCACGCGCTTATCGGCGGAATGATAATTGCAATCATTTACAACGGCATGGGCCTCATAGGCTTGGATGCGGCGACACAGGACATCGTCATTGGCCTGGTATTGCTGGCGGCGGTGAGCGTCGAGGCCATTTCGCGCCGGGCGTCTCCGGTGCGGGGCTAACCAGAAAATTTCTCGAATAGGGGCCAGTCGTCACGAGCTCCTCGTAGGAGTCGCAGCCCGTCTGGGCATGCCGGGCTCCTAGCTGAGTTGACCGCCGACCGCAAGGGTTTCACATTTACCGTTCGTGATGAAGAGGCCACGTCGCCGCCAGCTTGTGAGGAGCTTATTTCGCAGGTGCCAGCTTGCCCATCTGACGCCTCAAACGACGACTACTTGAGCCCTCATCGAGGTGTTGTTGTAACCGACGTCAAGGCAAACGGGTCATCTCGCGCCGAGCAGGTGCTCGGTTGCGAGTTGCTGAAGTCGCACAAAGCCGAAACCGAGACCGTCGAAATACGCCTCAGTGTCGAAGTCGTCCCATGCTGAGCGATCGGCTTTGAGTGAATCGATCGTCTCACCCTGGTTCAATGTCGGCTCTTCGATCTCGAAGACCTTCGCGGCGCCGAGCGCTTTTTGCACCTCGGGGTCGGCGCGAAAGGCGGCAGCGCGCTCTTTGAGCAGTAGGTAATTCGTCATATTGGCCTTGGCTGAGTCCCATACGCCGCTCTCGTCTTCCGTGCGGCTGGGCTTGTAGTCGAAGTGGCGCGGTCCCTCGTAGGCCTGAGTGCCGTTTGGCCCACCGTTCTCGAGAAGGTCAACGAGCGCGAAGGCATTGTACAAGTCACCGTGGCCGAAGACCAGATCCTGGTCGTATTTGATGCCTCGCTGTCCGTTCAGGTCAATGTGAAACAGCTTGCCGTGATAGAGCGCCTGCGCGACGCCGGCCGCGTAGTTAAGGCCCGCCATTTGTTCGTGACCCACCTCAGGGTTGAGTCCCACGAGTTCAGGGTGCTCTAGCGAACTGATGAAGGCTAGGGCGTGGCCGACCGTTGGCAAGAGGATGTCACCGCGCGGCTCGTTTGGCTTGGGCTCGATGGCGAAACGGATATCCCATCCCTGGGAAAGCACGTAGTCTCCCAAGAAATTGACCGCCTCGCGGTAACGCTCGAGGGCCACACGCACGTTCTTGGCCGAGTCGTATTCTGCGCCCTCGCGACCGCCCCACATGACGAAGGTCTTGGCACCGAGCTCGACACCAAGTTCGAGCTGTCGCAACACTTTACGAATCGCATAGCGACGAACGGAACGGTCGTTGGACGTGAATCCTCCGTCCTTGAACACGGGAGCCGAAAACAGGTTCGTGGTCACCATGGGCACGATGAGCCCCGTGTCCGAGAGGCCCTTCGTAAGTCGGTCGATCTGCGTCTGGCGTTCGGCATCTGTAGATCCGAAGGCAAAAAGGTCGTCGTCATGAAAGGAGAGTCCGTAGGCTCCAACTTCGGCGAGTTTTTCCAAGACGTGCATGACGTCCATCGGGGCCCGGGTGGGCCTACCAAACGTGTCGATGCCGTTGTAGCCAATGGTCCAAAGTCCGAAAGAGAATCGGTCGTTAGCGGTGGGCTTGTTTGTCATTGTGACTCCTCGTTGACCATCTTGGTAGTGGTGAAATGAATTAGTTGTTGAGTTCAACATATCATCTGTGAGGTTATTTTGTCCCGGCAAATTGTCGAGGGGCCTCGTAATGCGAAGTCGAGTGGTGCGCGTCAATTTCACGAGAAGTGCCGGTTCCAGAACGTTGGATCTAGCCCGATTCGTATGCAAACGTTGAGTAGTTAATATCGACGATCGAAGTGAAGGTCGTCGCGTTGAAAATAAACCGGCCAATCGAACGCCTCGACCTCGTGTCATGTTGAGTCCGCCCGAGCGACCAAACTTGCACGCACTTAACAGCGATTCTTCCCGTCGTGCTCGTGTTCGTCGTCCATCCGAACAATCGCGGTGGCGGCTGGATTTAGAAGGACTGACAGGGCGTCGCCCACCCATGTCTAGTGTCCGGTGGCAGCCAAAGCGCCGACACAAACGCTCAATTCGGGCGAAGTATACGGAGATTCGAGACACTCGGTGACGCTACACGGCCTCGCTGAAGCGTGGACCAGCGTTGAGAGTGCGAAGCGCATACAATCACGAGAGATTGCACAGCGAGCCCCGCTGAGCTGCACCTCGATGTTCGTCACGATCTGTAAGTTCTGGGGCGGGTATTGATTTGAGGCGTTATTGATTCGGTTTTCATGGTCTGGACGATTGAGAGTGTTTTTCGTGGTGGGCATGTAAGAGGTAGACGGTCACTTCTATTTGACGGGGAACGATTATTTTGCAAGGGGAATGGTCCTCAGATCAAACGGCCGGTGCGAGCGCGAACGTGGGCGACCAGATGCGCCGACGAAACCTCGTCGACGTCCTTTCACTCGTCCATGAAGGCGGTCCGCATACGCGTGCCGAACTGACTCGGCGCTCGGGCCTGAATCGATCAACGGTCGCGCGGCTCGTCGCCGAACTGGAATACCTTGAACTCGTAAGAGAGTCCGAACCTCGTGACACCGGGGTCGTGGGCCGACCCAGTCCGGTCGTCCACGCCAATGATGACATCGTCGCCATATGCGTCAATCCTGATTTGGACGCGATCACCCTGGGTCTGGTGGGCCTAGGAGGCAAGATTCAAGGTCAAGTCCGATATCCAACTTCAGACGTTCCGACAGTCAAGGAGATGATTTCGATAGTTTCCGAGATCCTTAACAGTTCGTTTTCAGAAATGCGTGACGAACTCCGGATCGTCGCGGTCGGGATCGCGGTGCCGGGCATAGTCCGCGTTGATCTCGGCGTGGTCGAGTTCGCACCCCACTTGGACTGGAAAGACGAACCCGTCGCCCAACTCATGCATGAAACTTTCGGCTATCCAGCGTTCGCGGCCAATGACGCAAACCTTGGCACGATCGCCGAGCGCCTCTACGGCACTGCGATTGGCATGGGTGACGTGATCTACCTCAATGGCAGCAGGAGCGGTATTGGCGGCGGCGTAATAGTGAATGGACATCCATTGAGCGGTGCTCATGGATTCGGTGCAGAACTTGGCCACACCTCCGTCACGCCGGGGGGTCTGCCGTGCTATTGCGGACGTCATGGCTGCCTCGAAACCGAGGTGAGCCTTTCACGATTTCTTACTATCTTGGGTCTCGATAGCATCGACCCCGATGACCTGGGCCACGTCATCGAGGCATCAACCGATAAACGTCTCTGGCGCGAGGTCAACCGTCAGCTCGACGTGCTCGCCATCGCGATTTCGAACTTCATAAGTGTGTTTAATCCCGAGATCGTCGTGCTCGCCGGATTTCTTGGGGGGCTGCTGGAGGCCGATCCAACGCAGTTGGCCGAACGCGTGGCGGCGAATTCATTCCGCCAGCTGAGTGCTGACGTGCGCGTGGTGCGTGCGCAACTACGCTCCCAGCACCTTCTCGTTGGTGCGGCGGAGTTGGCTTTTGCGTCGATACTTCAGGACCCATGCTCCCTAGAGCGAGCCAGGCCATGACCGGGATGCAAGGTTGACGTCACGCGTGGACCGCACGTTCGCCTAGGCGCAGGCGCTGCGACGCCGCGTGTCGATTGACTAGCGGAAATCGGGGCTCGCGGTCTCACAAGAGGTGAGTGAGCTCGCTACGTTTGATCTTTCCATTGTTGGTTCGTGGAATGGCGGCGACGTATCGGACCTCCTTGGGCTTGGCCCATGGTCCGATGCGCTCTGTCGCGGTAGCAGAGATTGCGTCATCGAGGTCACGGCCGTCTCGAACAACGAGCGCGACGACTCGTTGACCCCATTCCGGATCGTCGACACTCGTCACGGCGACATCGTGAACGCCGGCAATGGTGGCGATTGCGGTCTCAAGGTCCTCCGGCCAGAGCTTCTCGCCGCCCGTGTTGATGACGTATCCCAACCGTCCGCGCACGCTGACCCGACCATTATCGACGCTGCCTGCGTCACCCGTTGGAAACCAGTTGCTCATACCGTCGGGTCCGGTGACGCGGGGTCGCGCGCTGTTTCGGTATGAGGAAAAGAGCGTAGGGGAGCGAACGATGAGTTCACCTTCGGCCTGGGCCACATCGACGCCCGCCAGCGCGTAACCGTTGTAGACAATACCGGAACCAGTCTCGGTCATTCCCCACGTGGTGACGACGTTCGCGTCCATCTGCGTGGGCGGGCGTGCCCCCCCGAGCAGGATTGTGTTGTAGGCACTCAGATCGTGGCGGGCGAGGAGTGCCCGCACGACCGCGACGTGCGTTGCCCCGCGGGTCGGCGCGATTTCGATTTGCGAGACGTCATCCCATACCAGCGCCCCGTCGCTCATAATCGCTCGAAGCAGTACGGCAAGGCCACCGATGTGGCTGGCCGGAAGACAGGGGAACCAGACCGGCGCCCCGTCGGCGCGCAGCGCCATTTGGGTCATGTCAGCACTCGCCTGAAGGGCCTCCCAGGTCAATTGCACGGCCTTGGGGTCCGAGCTCGAACCCGAGGTCAACATGACGAGACCAATGTCATCTTCGACATCCCGACCGGATTCTCGCGGGTGCGGCCCCTGTGCATCAATGACGGCCGTCGCACCGAGCACGTCGAGCGCTGCGTACTGCCCACGGTCGGAGAGTCGTTGGTCAAGCACGCAGAAGGCTTCGCCACGAAGGACCCGGTCCCGGATCGCCAATTCCAGTTCGGGACCGAGCCCAAAGTCAAGGGCAAGCAAAGGTCGCATCTCGTGAGGTTAGGCCCCGCGCTGCTCGCCTCGTTACTTCTCACGTCGTCGCGTAGCGAGTATTCATTTGAGAGATCGCTCAGACTGGTGAAGCACTTATGAGTACGTTGCTGTCGTTTTTCGTATTCAGAGTCCACGAGTTCGGCTCCGAGGGTAGCGTTGAACGTATGCCAAAGACTGCTATCCACGGTTCACCCCACGATCCCCTCGACGATTTTCGATCGACGCCGCTGCCGCAGTGGCAACTTCCGTATGAGTACAACGACATCATCTACGAGGTCGGTGAGGGCATTGCTCGGATTACCATCAATCGGCCAGAGAAGCGCAACGCGTTCCGCCCCCAGACACTGTTCGAACTCGCGAGCGCATTCGAACACGCCCGAGATGACATCACGGTTGGGGCCATCATCTTGACGGGGGCTGGTCCGGACGCGTTTTGTTCGGGAGGCGATCAGAGCATCCGAGGCGACGACGGGTATATGGGCGACGATGACGTGGCTCGTCAGGGTGTGGGCCGCTTGAATGTGCTGGATCTGCAGATACAGATTCGCCGACTGCCCAAGCCCGTCATCGCGTCGATTGCTGGTTACGCCATCGGCGGCGGTCATATCTTGCATCTCGTGTGCGATCTTTCCCTGGCCGCGGACAACGCCCGCTTCGGACAGACCGGTCCGCGAGTCGGCTCCTTTGATGGCGGTTATGGATCGTCGCTGCTCGCACGAACGATTGGCGCCAAGCGGGCCAAGGAAGTCTGGTTCCTTTGTCGCCAGTACGACGCGGCAACGGCACTCGAGTGGGGGCTGGTCAATACCGTCGTGCCCCTCGAAGCATTGGAGCGAGAAACAATTGCCTGGTGCCGCCAGATCCTCACGTTGTCGCCAATCGCACTTCGAATGATCAAGGCCGGATTTAACGCGGCCGATGATGGATTGGCTGGCATCCAGCAGTTAGCGGGTGATGCGACATTGCTCTTTTACATGTCCGAAGAAGCTCAAGAAGGCCGCAACGCCTACGTCGAACGGCGCAAACCCGATTTTTCGAAGTTCCCCAAGCGGCCGTGAGCGACGTACCGGGGCCGCTGCGGCGTTGGGTGCTAGCGGCGCGACCACGAACATTGCCGGCCGCGCTCGTACCCGTCGTGATCGGCGCTTCCTTGGTGCGTCCGGCGCCTCTCGATTGGACCAACAGCGTGCTGTGCGTTGTGGTTGCCCTGGCGCTACAGATCGGCACCAACTACGCCAACGATTACTCCGACGGCGTGCGAGGCACCGATGAGGTTCGCGTTGGCCCCTTTCGTCTCGCGGCCTCGAAGCTGGTTTCTTCCTCCAGTGTTCGCAATGCTGCGTTCGCGTGGTTCATCGTCGCGGGATTCGCAGGTCTGTGGCTGGCGTCGCGCACGTCGTGGTGGTTACTGTTGATTGGCTTCAGCGCGATGTGCGCGGGATGGTTCTATACGGGAGGCCCTAAACCCTACGGCTACTACGGCTACGGCGAGCTCTTTGTAATGGCCTACTTTGGCTTCGTGGCGACCGTCGGCACGAGTTACGTCCAGCACCTGTCCATCCCATCGTCGTCGTGGTGGTTCGGATTGGGCGCCGGTGCGATGGCGTGCGCACTGCTAGAGGCGAACAACCTCCGCGACGTTGACGGCGATCGCAATGCGGGTAAGAAGACCCTGGCAGCACGCCTGGGTCGCGCACGTGCTCCGTGGTTGTACGTGTTGAGCGTGGCCCTCGCGGGGCTCGGCTTCGTGGTCGGCGGCGAGGCCATCGCCGCGGGCGTCGCCATTGCGCTCTATCTACGACCAGTCAGGATCGCGTTTTCTCTCAAGTCCGGTCGTGAGCTGATACCGATGCTCGTGATGTCATCACAAGCTCAACTGGCAGTGGGCGCGTACCTGGTAATGATTTTTTGGGTGACGCGCTAGCCGTCGAGAAAGGATGCCACGAGCCCCGCCGTGGCCAGCGGCTGGGCTAAGTGTGCCGCATGTCCGGCTGATGCAACGAGGCGGTACGAGCCGTGTGCGACGAGTTGAGCTATGGCCCGGGCTTCGGCGGAGAACTTGGCGTCATTGACGCCAGCGAGCGCGAGCGTGGGCACGGACATCGCCGCGAGCTGAGGCGCCAGCCACTCCTGAGTGCCGGTGCCGGCACGTCTAAGGGACGTGGCGAGTCCTCTCGCGCTGCGGCTACGCGCCTGGCGTTCATTGGGGTCGTCGCGAAGTTCGAGAAACATTGGTTGCGCCAACCACTCGTCGAGAAATGCGACTGCCCCGATTTCCTCGATTCTCGCTGCGAGGGCTTCATCGCGTTCACGTCGTGCTTCTCGCTCGGCGTCATCTTCAATCCCTCGAGTGGCCCCAAGCAGCACCAATTTGGAGAGACGTTCAGGGTGGCGAAGCGCGACGTGAAGCGCAACGCGTCCCCCGAAGGAGTAGCCCCCTAAGGCCACTCTCTCCTCGGGTAGTGCGGCCACGACCATGTCGGCTGTTTCGTTCAGAGAGGCTTCGACCTGCCCGGCCGTGCCGTGCCCGGGCAGGTCGAGAGTGAGCAACTCACTGGTTCCTGCCAGAATGGAACGGAACTGGTATGCCGAATCCCGGGACTGGGTGAAACCGTGCAACCAGACGAAGCTGGGGCCGGAGCCTTCGCGTTGGACACTGAGGAGTGACATTGCATCAGAGCGTACCGAGCCCAAACGACGTCCAGGCGACCTTCGCGGCGACGCTGTTTGACCAGTGGTGCCGAGCCGGTCTCAGCGACGTCGTGATTTGTCCGGGTTCTCGCTCCACGCCGCTCGCCATGGCCGCCGCGTCACGCGGCGAACTGCGCGTGCACGTGCGCCTCGACGAACGCAGCGCGGGTTTCTTCGCGCTGGGACGGGCGCTCGTCACCAAGACGCCCGTCGCAGTCGTGGTCACGAGCGGTACGGCCGCAGCGGAACTGCACGCCGTCGTGGCGGAAGCCGATTTAGCCAACGTGCCGCTGTTGATTCTGACCGCCGACCGCCCCGAAGAGTTGCACGGGGTCGGCGCACCGCAAACAATTGAACAGGGACACCTCTACGGCGAGATGGTCCGACGATTTGAAGACCCCGGCGTCGCCCAACTCGACCAGGCTCCCACGTGGCGCGACGTGGCGAGCGCGCTGTGGCGTGACGCGTCCGGGCAGTACGGCGCGTCGGGTCCCGTGCACCTCAACGCAGCCTTTCGTGAGCCGTTGGTCGGGATTCCATTTGCCCTTCCCGAGCGGCAAACGACGTCGAACGGACGCGTCCGAAGGGACGTCAAAGTGCCCGATCTCGTCGTCAACGGTCAACGCGTGCTGGCGGTGGTGGGACTGGGTGTTGACCTCGAAACGGTCGAACACTGCCTGGCGCTCGACTGGGTGGTACTCGGTGACGCGACCGCACGCTCGACGCTGGCCTACTTTGATCCGCTGCTGCGTGATGAGGAGTTTGTGAAGCTCGCCGCACCCGACCTCGTGGTGCGCATCGGCGGCCTGCCGGCGTCGAAAGTACTGCAAGAACAACTGAAACGGTGGTCTGTTCGCACGGTCGGCCTTCTCGGAGCTGGTGACGTCGCCGATCCCGACCGTATCGTCATCGAATCAATGGACGGTCTGCCGTATCGTGACGTTGCGTCGTTGCGGGGGAGCAGTGCATACGTCAGGTTGTGGCGTGACGCGTCGACGTGCGTCGACGAGTGGTTTGACGCTCAGGAAAATGATGGTGACGTGCTGGACGAGCCGCACGTGGCCCGAGCCGTAGTGGAAGCGAGCAGCCACTTTGGCGTGCCGCTGGTCATTGGTTCTTCGATGCCCGTGCGCGACGTCGAATGGTTCTCGCCCCCACGTGAGAGCCCAACGTTTGCCAATCGGGGCGCCAACGGAATTGATGGCGTGGTCTCGACCGCGTTGGGCGTGGCCTCGGGCGCGCGTGGCCTTGGTCTGGTGGGCGACCTCACGTTGCTGCATGACGTGTCCGCACTGGTTGACGGCTTGGGCGATCTCGGCGGGAGTTGCGTGCTCGTGGTCGTCAACAACCACGGGGGAGGGATATTCTCCTTCTTGCCACAAGCCGGACTGCTCGATGAAGAGCGCTTTGAACAACTCTTTGCGACCCCGCGCGATCACAACCTTGCCGCAATCGCCGAGGCTTTCGGTTACGCCAGCGTGACCGTAACGACGCGCAACGAATTGGACGCCGTCATTGCGACCGGACTGGATCGCCCCGGACTCACCGTGGTGATAGCCCAGGTACCGACGCGTCAAGAAAACGTTCGCCGCCACGAGGTGCTCAACCGCGCGATTGGCCAGTGCTGGCGCTCGGAGCCGGCGTGATTGCGACGTTGCCGGCCTCCTTTCTCGTAGATTTCCCTTTAGCGTTCGCGGCCGGGTTTGTCTCTTTTGCCTCTCCGTGCGTCTTGCCGCTGTTGCCGGGCTACGTTGCCTTTCTGAGTGGGGCCACCGGGAGCCTGGAGGGAAAGTCTGGTCGTGGGCGCGCAGTCATCGGTGCCCTCGCGTTCGTGCTCGGCTTCGCGATCGTGTTCGTAAGTTTTGGCGCCCTCTTTGGCAGGGTCGGAAGTGATCTGAAGACGCACCAGCGCCTGCTCGAAGAGATCTTCGGCGTGGTCACAATATTCTTGGGTCTGTTTTTTGCGGGCTGGTGGCCGTCATCATGGTTGCAGCGTGACGCACGCATCCACCACGTGCCGCGCGTCTCCGTGCTCGGTGCGGCGGCGCTGGGCTTCACCTTCGCGCTGGGCTGGTCGCCGTGCATAGGTCCAACGCTGACCGGCATACTCTTCCTGTCGTATTCGACCTCTGGCGCATCGGACGTGCGTGGTTCGATCCTCGCCTTCGTCTACTGCCTAGGTCTGGGCCTGCCCTTCATCGTGGCGGCAATGGCGACCGAGTGGATGGCCACGGTGTCGCTGTGGTTGCGTCGTCACCACACCCTCATCGGACGTATCGGCGGCATCATGCTGATTCTCATTGGCTTGGCCGAAATCACCGGCGCGTGGCAGAGCTTCGTACTGTGGCTCCAGACGCACGTGCCCGTCACTACCGCCCCGTTCTAGATATCGTCGCCCCGTAGACTGGGGCCATGAAACTAAGTGATGACTGGCACTTTCGGGGCCTGGTGCACCAGGTAACCGACGAGGGCGTGCTCGCGCGCCTCGACCAAGGCGGCGTCACGGCGTATGCGGGATTTGACCCAACGGCCACGTCGTTGCACCTCGGCAGTCTCTTGCCGATATGCAATCTTCGCCGGCTCCAGGAGGCCGGTAACCGGCCGATTGCCCTGGCCGGGGGCGGCACCGGTCTCATTGGCGATCCCAGTTTTAAGGCCGTCGAGCGGAAACTGCTCGACATCGACCAACTCGAGGCCAACATCGAGGGCATCCGCGAGCAACTGAGCCGTTTTCTCGATTTCTCACCGAGCGCCGGCGCGTCCCAGGCGTTACTGCTCAACAATGCGACGTGGCTCACGACGGTCACGTTGACGGACTTCCTGCGTGACGTGGGCAAGCATTTCACCGTCAACCAGATGGTGGCGAAGGACTCGGTCAAGAGTCGCCTCGACCGTGACGACGTGGGCCTCTCCTTCACCGAGTTCTCCTACATGCTGCTCCAGTCCTACGACTTCTTACGGCTCAACATCGACCACGGCTGCACCCTGCAGTTGGGTGGGTCGGACCAGTGGGGCAATATCACGATGGGCACCGAACTCATCCGAAAAGTCACGGGTGAGTCGGCCTACGGGCTCACGTCACCGCTACTGTTGCGCGCCGACGGTCAGAAGTTCGGTAAGTCCGAGGGCGGAAACGAGCACGTCTGGCTCGACGCGTCGATGACGTCGCCCTACGCCCTGCACCAGTACCTGCTCAACTGCGATGACGTCGTCACGCCCCAGATGCTTCGCTTCTTCACTTTCTTGGATCACGACACGATTGCGCACTTGGACGACGCGGTCGCGACCGCGCCCCAGGAACGAGCGGCCCAGCGCGCCCTCGCCAACGCGGTAGTCACCCTGGTGCACGGTGAGGTGGCAGCCCTCGGCGCTGCGCGCGCTGGTGAGGCCCTCTTCAGTGAGGAGATTGCCAGTCTCGACGAGACCACGTTGCTCCAAGCCGTTGGCGACGCGCCCACCTCGACGATTGCGCGCAGCGAGCTGCTCGCGGGCATTGACGCCGCGGAGCTGCTGACGCGATGTGAGCTGGCCGGTTCCAAGGGCGAGGCCCGGCGTTTCATTGAGCAGGGCGGCGTCTACGTCAACAACGTGCGCATCGAGCCATTGCAGCCAATTACCTTGGCGAGCGCGCTGCACGATCGCTACCTGGTGATCCGACGGGGCCGGCGCCAGATGCACCTCGTGGTTATTGCGTGAACAAGTTTGTGGCGGCGCTGGTGCTCGCCAGTCTCTGCCTCGCGGCCTGTGGAACCCAAAGCGTGGCCTCGGCGATGCAGAACTGGGTCAAGCAGAGCGCGTTTCGACAGAATCTGCCGGTCCTGCTCAAGGACGTTCGTATCTCGGCCACGCAACTTCGCAGCACTGGACCCGCGGGCAACAACCTGCACACCGTGTGCGCGGTGCTCGACGTCGACACCGAGTCGGCGAACGCGTCACTACCCACGCCCGACACGCAAGCCACCAATCTCTTGTCCAAGGCCTATAACGATTTTGGGTCCGGCGCCAACAGGTGTTACGACGCCAATTCGAGCGTGAGCGCTCGCGCGGCGGCGCTCGCGTGGCTCTCGCGCGGAGTGGCCGAGCTGTCCGAAGCCACGGCGCGAATCAACGTGGCAACGGGGCACGCTCCCTAATTCGACGTGGGCGGACGAAGGTCGATCTCGAAACGCAGGATGCCGTCTTCGAGCGTCGCCGTCGCGTCGCCCAGCATCGCGAAGTCCTGAAAGTCAAGCCTCGCGGCTTCGATGAAGCGCAGTCGTTCCGGACCTTCAACCGGAGGAAGGCCCCGTCGTTTCACGGCGTCGGCCCGCTCCCTGAATCGTTGCACCATCTCGTTGGGATCAAAGGCATCGCTCACGGGCACGATTCTAAGGGTCCCAAGACAAGTTCGAGTTGGTATCATGGTGACTCGGTGCAGTCGTGCTGCGCCAGGGTTGCTGCCAGCTATGGCCCGCGACCAGTGAGGAGTTGACGTGAAAAAAGGCCGCCATCGCCGCTTCGTTGAGGCCCGCGAACTCAAACACTCCACCGGACCTCGAGCCACCACGTGTGACGAATGCGGTGCGGCGCCCGAGGACGTGCACGCCGAGTGGTGTCTGGCTGAAGAGGATCGCTTCGAAGAGATTCTCGGTTCGCTGCCCCGAACACCCTCGAATGAAGAGGATCCCTTAAGCGCCGAGGGTTAAGCCCGTTTGCGAAGCACCGGGTGCTCGAGGCGCGTTGGCTTGGGCTGGGTTGCTCGACGATCCAGGTAGGCCAGCAGTTGTGCGTAGACCACTTTGCCCACCATGGCGGTCAGCTCTTCGGCCATTGAATCAACCACTCGCGTTTTTCCGACAAAGGCGTCGGGTGACTCCGTGCACCACCAGTGGAACTCCTCGCCCCCTTCGCCCCAGTCGCTGCGATTCCACTGCGAGATACGCGTGAGGACGCGGCCGTCCTCTTGGACCTCGTCAACGCGGTGCAGCGGCAACTGCCAACAGACCTCCGGCTTCAGCGGAATATAACTTTCTTCATTGTCAATGGCCATCACGTGCAGGGCGCATCCTGGTCCGCGCGCGAAGTCCGGTCGGTTCAGGAAGATGCACGCATCGTTCACCAGTCGCGTCATGATGTCGCCGTTCTTCTTCACGCGCGTGGTGCCGTTCTTGCCGCGCGACTTGAACTGCCACTGATCCGCGGTGAGGCGCAGGGCCGCTTTTTCGACCCGACGTTGGTCCTTTTCGTCCGTGAAGTGCGCGCCGTAACTGCAGCAACCCTGGACGAGCTCGGGAGTTGGGCCGGTGAGCACCCCCTGACAGCCATTGCCAAAGATGCACGTCCAGTTGCTTTCCAGGAACGTCACGTCGAACATCCAGGTTCGCAGGCGCTTATTGTCGTCGAAACTGACCCATTCGTGGGCGTCACTTGGTATTGAAGTCACGCAGAGAACTTAGTGTGCGCTGAACGTGCAAACGAACACCTTTAGACTGCGAGCATGACTACCGTCGAGACGTTTGACATACTGAAGCTCACCGACGAGGCCCGCAACGTGGTGCTTGACGCTCTCGCCAGTGAAGAGCAAGGCGATGGATTGGCCCTGTGGGTCGAGGTGACGGGAACGCGCGGTGCGGGGTACTCGTACGATCTGTATTTCTCTGATCGTGCCGACGCACCCAGCGGCGCCGCGATTGGCGTCGACGGCGACGTCACGATTGTCATTCCCGCCAACAGCATCGAGCGACTGCGCGGCAGCCGCTTGGAGTTCGCGAACGAGGGCGGCGGCGGTCTCGTACTCGTTAATCCGAATGTACCGACGCCCGAGGAAATAAATCCCGGCGTGCCAGCCGCGATACTGGAATTGGGCCTTGAGGGTCCGCTCGCCGTCTTTGCCATTGGCGTGCTTGACCAACACGTGAATCCCTCGATTGCCTCGCACGGTGGGCGCGCGGACCTCGTGGCACTCGACGAGGAGAAGAAGGTCGCCTACATCAAGATGTCGGGCGGCTGCCAGGGCTGCGCCATGAGCCGTATGACACTGACGCAGGGCATCGAAGCGACGCTGCGCGACGCGATCCCCGAATTGACCGGGGTCATCGACGTCACCGATCACGCGTCGGGCGACAACCCGTTCTACGCCAACGAGAACTAATTGCTAGGTCGCTCACGACCTAGAATTATCTGATGTTGCGCTTCCTAACCGCCGGCGAGAGCCACGGACGATCACTCATGGTCATCGTCGAAGGCTTGCCCGCGGGCCTGCCAATTACCGCAGAGATCGTGGGTGACCAGTTGGCGCGACGCCGGCTCGGCTACGGTCGCGGTCCGCGAATGAGATTCGAACGCGACGAGCTTCGCCTCAGTGCGGGCATCCGTCACGGGCGCACCCTGGGATCACCCGTGGGCATCGAAATTCTCAACTCTGAGTGGGCCAAGTGGGAAGAGGAGATGTCCCCGAATCCCGGTCAACCCACCACCAAACTGACCCAGCCCCGCCCGGGCCACGCCGACCTCGCCGGCATGCAGAAGTACGGTTTCGATGACGCACGCGACGTGTTAGAGCGCGCCAGTGCGCGCGAAACGACCGCGCGCGTCGCCGCCGGGGCCCTGGCCAAGAGTCTGCTCGCCGCGATTGGCGTCGAGATACTGAGTCACGTCGTGCGCATTGGCACCGTGGCGGCGCCAAAGGATCTGCGACCCGGGCCCGGTGAACTGGACACGGTCGACGAGAGCGAAGTGCGCTGTTTTGACGCCGACACCGCGGCCGCGATGATCAAGGAAATCAAGGCGGCCGCGAAGGAGGGCGACTCACTCGGGGGAATCGTCGAGGTTGTTGCCTACGGCGTACCAGTCGGACTCGGTAGCTACGTTCACTGGGACCGCAAGCTCGACGGACTGCTCGCGGGAGCGCTGATGAGCATTCACGCCGTCAAGGCCGTCGAGATCGGCGACGGCATGATCCAGGCGTCTCAACGCGGCAGCGCGGCGCACGACGCCATCGCGGTCGATGAATCCTTCGAACGCGGCGGTGGCTATTTCCGACGCACCGATCACGCGGGCGGCCTAGAGGGCGGCATGTCCTCGGGCGCGCCCATCATCGCCAAAGTGGCGATGAAACCGTTGTCAACGCTCAACCGGCCCGTCTTAGAGACGGTCGACGTGGTGACCAAGGAGTCGACCGTCTCGTTCAAGGAACGCACGGACGTGACCGCCGTGCCGGCCCTCGGTGTGATCAGTGAAGCAATGGTCGCCCTGGTGCTCGCCAACGAGGCGTTACGAAAATTCGGGGGGGATTCGGTGGAGGAGTTCACGCGAAACTTCACCGAATACGTTTCGAATCTAGGGTCCACGTCGTCGGCCGCTCGCCCCTAAGTAGCCGTGGCTCGACTCGCTCTCGTGGGACTGCCCGGCGTGGGTAAGACCACGATCGCGCAACTGCTCGGTGAGGAGTGGGCGTGCGGGTCGGTCGACACTGACGATCTTTTAAGTGACGCCGTGGGATGTCCCGCGCCGGAGTACCTGCGCCGCGAGGGACTGGCCGCATTCCGCAGCGTGGAGCTCGACGCATTGCGCACCGCGCTCGGCGGCGGCGGAGTGGTGTCCACGGGCGGCGGGGTAGTGACCACGTCAGCGGCGAGAGATCTCCTACAGGCCAGCGTGACGTTGTGGCTCGACTGTGATGACGCGGTCCTCGCCGCGAGATTGGGTGACGTTGACCGCCCCCTGATCGGTGCCGACGTCGACGCAGCGCTAGCCCAATTACGCCGCGAACGGGCCACGCTCTACGCCGAGGTGTCCCGGGCGCGAATTGACGCATCGGGAGATCCCGACGAGGTCGCGAGGCGGGTACGCGACGCGTTGAATAGGGCCGCACGGTGAACATCACGGTGGACCTCGGCGAGCGTTCCTACGACGTCGTGTTGGCGAACGGCGCTCGTCACGAACTCGCGCATCTCATTCGCGTGCGCGCGCCGCGAGCCCAAACGGTGGCCATAGTGACGTCGCCCTTCATTCGCGCCCAGCCCTGGTTCGAGTTTGATTCCGGACTCATCGAGCACGTGATTGAGGTTCCCGACGGCGAGGGCGCAAAGACCTTGACGACGCTGAACGAACTCTGCGAACGCCTCGCCGGCGTGCAACTCTCCCGCCACGACGTCGTCGTGGCGGTCGGTGGGGGCGCCGTGACCGACCTCGCCGGATTCGCGGCGGCGGTCTACCTGCGCGGCGTCGCCCTCGTCCAGGTACCAACCTCACTCATGGGACAGGTGGACGCCGCTATTGGCGGCAAGACAGCGGTCAATCTTGCGGCGGGCAAGAATCTTGTCGGCGCGTTCCATCAGCCATTGGGTGTGCTGTGCGACTTCGACGCGTTGTCAACGCTGCCCGAGCGTGAACGGCTCAGTGGACTGGGTGAAGTGGCGAAGTGCTGCCTATTAGAGGGTTGGCGCGCGTCTCGGGTTGCGGGTGTCTCACTGAGTGATCTCGCGATCATGTCCGTGCGCCTAAAGGCCAACATTGTCTCGGGTGACGAAAGAGAATCGGGTCAACGTGCACTGCTCAACTACGGCCACACACTCGCGCACGCGATCGAGGTGCTGGCCCTCGAGCGAGACGTCGACGAGTTGCGCCACGGCGAGGCCGTCGCGGTTGGTCTGGCCTTCGCCGCTCGACTCGCACATCGATTGGGACGAATTGATCAGGACGAAGTCGAGAACCACGACGCACTCTTGGGCGCGTTCGGTCTTGCGACTCGACTGCCGTCGCATTTTGCCACCAGTGACCTGGTGGACGCAATGGGTCAGGACAAAAAAGCCCATCATGACCTAACCTTCGTGCTGGCGAGCGTAACTGGCTTCGAGGTCGTGCGCGACATCCACGCCAAGGTGGTGGCCACTGTTCTAGATGAGTTTCGAGGAGAACTATGAGTGACGAGATCCTGTTGTTATCGGGACCGAATTTGGACCAGTTGGGAACTCGTAGTCCGGAGATCTACGGTACGCAGACGCTTCAGGACCACGTGGATCGATTTACGCAACTCGCGACTGCCAGCGGATTCAGCGTTCGTCATCTCCAGTCGAACTTCGAAGGCGACCTCATTGAAGCGGTACATGGCGCCCGCGACACTGCAGTCGCCATTGTTATCAATGCGGGCGCGCTCACGCATTCTTCGTGGGCGCTCGCTGACGCACTGGACAACTTCCCCGGTGTCAAGGTGGAGGTCCACCTTTCGAATCCCGCCGCCCGCGAGCCGTTTCGCCACGTGAGTACGCTCGCGGGCGTCGTGAACGGGACGATCGCCGGTTTCGGCGCGCGCAGTTACGACCTGGCCGTAGAGGCCGTGCGACGGCTGTTGGCTCCCAGCTAGTTCAAGGCGCTTACTGGGCGCTGCCTAGAATGGGCCACGCATCTTTCGCGAAAGGTTTCCAGGCTCATGGCCGCAATTTCTACGAGTGACATTAAAAACGGCATCACCATCAAGATCGACGAAGGTCTCTTCACGATTATTGAGTTTCAGCACGTGAAGCCGGGCAAGGGCGGCGCCTTCGTACGCACAAAATTGCGCAACGCCCGCACCGGCGCCGTCATTGAGAGAACCTACAACTCCAATGAGCGACTGGAACAGGCAATCATTGACAAGCGCGACACCCAGTATCTCTACCGCGACGGCGACGACTACATATTTATGGACCAGGTCACCTACGACCAGGTGCCGGTGTCGTCCAAGAGTCTGGGCGACGCGTCACACTTCTTGAAAGAGACAGGCAAAGCCATGCTGATCCAGTTCAATGACGAGACCATTGGCGTGGAGTTGCCGGCCAGCGTCGAACTCGTCATCGCCCAGACCGAGCCCGGTATTCAGGGCGACCGGGTGTCGGGTGCGCGCAAGTCAGCCACGTTAGAGACCGGCTTCGTCGTCCAAGTGCCACTCTTCGTGGGACCGGGCGAAGCAATCAAGGTCGACACGCGCACCGGCGAATACATGACGCGGGCGTAGGTTGAGCTAACTCGGCACCAAGCGTCACCTCGCCCGCGAGCGAGCGCTCGAGATCTTCTACGAAGCGACCATCAAGGAACGATCGGTCGTCACGGTGCTCAATGAGTTGCCCGTGCAGCCGGACGCGTACACGATCTCGATCCTGACGTCGGCCGCGATAAACCAGGAGCGCGCCAATGAACTGATCTCGCGTTACTCGATCGACTGGCCTCTCGAACGTCTCGCGGTGGTCGATCGGCTCGTGATGACCTTGGCGATTGGTGAGATGCTGATGGACGATCCGCCACCGGCCGCGGTGATTCTCGACGAGGCCGTAGAACTCGCGAAGGTGTACTCTACTGAAGGTTCCGCATCCTTTGTCAATGGGGTGCTTGCTGCGTGCGCGGAACATCTGAACTTATAGCGACTCACTAGAGGGATTTACTCAATGTCTGGCATGTATGGTCGCTCGCTCGACCTCACCAATTTCATCGTCGTGAACTTGTTCAAGCACACCCTGTTCGTGACGAGCGTGCTGTGGATCGCGGTCGTGGCCAGTGTGTTCCTGGTCACGCTCCTCCTCAGCCGGAAGATCTTCAGTTTTAACCGACCCCTCGAGGTGAGCGATGAGCCGCGGGCGCGCACGTATCTGCGCTGGGCGTTCGGGTTGATATGGCTCATCGACGGGATTTTGCAGTTTCAGCCCTCGATGCCGCTGGGTTTGGCTGACAACGTGGTGCGGCCGATGAGCGTCGGCACTCCCTCGTGGCTCCACTCGCTGATGATCCACTTCATTAACACCTGGAACTCCCATCCGGTGTCGTTGGCCGCGGGCGTGGCCTGGTTCCAGGTCGGACTGGGACTCGTCATCCTCGTGTCCAACGGGCGCACGGGCCGCTGGGTCGCCGGGATTTCGGCGCTGTGGGCGGCGTTTATCTGGCTGATCGGCAATGGCGCGGGCGGTATCTTCGTGCACGGCGCGACCATTCTCTTCGGATGGCCGGGAGCGTCACTGTTTTACGTTGTCGCCGGCGTCTGGCTCTTCGTGAACCCCACGAGGTTCCACGCCTCGTTCTCGACCTTTACCCTTCGGCTCTTCGCGATCTTGTTCTTGGTGGCCATCGTGTTCCAGTCGTTGCCCGCGGCGGGCTTCTGGCACGGGGGCAACTCGAACGCGCTCACGACGATGACCACGTCCATGACTGGCGTTGACCAGCCCCACGCCCTGGCCTGGGTCGTACGCCATTCGGGCACGATCGCCGGACAGATGGGCGGGGGATTCAACATCATCGTGATCCTCTGGTTGGCGGTGTGCGCGGTCGCCCTGTGGGTGTCGGTGACGACCCGATGGAACTGGCCCGCGTACACGGCAGTCATTGGCTGCGTCGTGTTCTGGATTATTGCCGAAGACGGCGCATTCTTCGGTGGCCTCGCGACGGACTTTAATTCGCTGATCCCGATGGCCGTGCTGATTGGCTGCGCGGCCCCCCGTCTCCAGTCGCTGGCGCCTCGCACGCGACGCGCCTCGAAAGAGATGCTGGACAGTGCCGGCGCGGTGGTAGCGACGTTCGCCTCGGCGATGATCGTGGTCAGCGCCGTCGCGATGTCCTGGGCCTCGTTCGCCGGGGCGGAGACGACGCTGTTCCTCGCCCAGAACGGTCCGGCCTCAGCAGCGGACACACCCGCCGCGACATTTCATCTGACCGACCAGTTCGACAAGCCCTATTCATTAGGCGAGCATCCCGGTCGAGTGACGCTCCTGACCTTCCTGGACCCGGTGTGCTGGACCGACTGTCCGTTGCTCGCACGTCAACTCGCCGTGCTGCGAAGCGAGCTGTCCCAGAACGCCAACCTCGACATCGTCGCCGTGGCGGCTAATCCGTATCACGAGTCGCTGGCCGATATTCGCCACTTCATTGCCATCCACGGCATGCAGGACGTGAAGAACTTTTACTTCGTCACTGGACCACGTGCGAAGACGAGTCCGATCTGGACGGACTACGGCATTGGCGTCTCGGCGACGCCGAGCGACGTCATGAGCATCCACTCGGACTTCATGTTCATCGTGTCGCCGAAAGGCCAGATCAAGTGGATCATTCCCGACGACCCACTGGCCACGGTGTCGCTCACCGCGTCCGCTGTCTCTGAGCTGAAGAATCTGCTCGCGACGCAAGGGGTCCACTGATGTCGTCCGCGCGTTCTCTCACTGGTCGAGTGAAATTTACTGAGCGCCGGCGCTATCTCGTGGCCGCCATGCTGGCGGTTGGCGCACTAACACTCAGCGCGTGCGGGGGACCGTCGAATGCGTCGTCGGCGCTGCACTCGTCGGACTGCACGGTGAGTGCTACGAACCCCAACCTCGCGGGGTGCAATCTTGCGGGTCAGAACCTCAGCGGTGTTGATCTGCAGTCGGAAAACCTGCGCGACGCGAACCTAACGAACGCGAACCTGGACAACGCGAACATCCAGGGTGCCAAAGTGAAGGGCGCTAAAACACAGGGCGTGATGACCAATAAGTTCACCGTGTGCGTCAACGCGGAACCGGGTCCCTGCACGCAGTCCGGCCTACGATCACCGAGCACGGCGGACGCGTCGCAGGGGCACTGACGAGGTGCAGCTCAATGCTGCACTGACTCGGGTCATGAACATAGTGGACCATGGTGTTGTGGTGACGAGATCCCACGTGGTTCCATTCGCCGGGTGAGGTGCGAAGTAGACCCCTGACGAAGCGCCGACGGATCGAGGTTTGTGGAGTAGCGTCCGTGGAGAAACTGATCCAGGACCGAATGTCGACAGTGCCCGGCGGAGACGGTGAATCTTATGATTTCGTCGAGGCAGAACACAGAGGATGAGCAATGAATTACTTGACGGCGAACTGGGGCTATCCGTGGTTCGCCATTCTCATGGTCGTGCTCATTGGTGTGCACGAGCGCGGTCTGCGCTCTATGAATCGACGGTCGACGGAGGATCACGCGCGCCGGCGCCGCCGACGGCTCTGGTTCAGCCATTGGGGTCTGGTGGTGCTCGCGCTGAGCGTGTCATCGCCGCTTCAGTTCTGGGCGATGGAATATTTTTGGGTCCACATGCTCCAGCACGTCACCGTCATGTTGGCGGCGCCGGCGCTCTACGTCGCCGGTGCCCCGTGGCTGCCACTGGTGCACGCGCTGCCCGTGGGCGTACGCCGACGGCTCTTGCGAAGGATCTTCGTTCGTCCGACGCGTCACCCCCTGCGCCGGCTTTTCGCGTTCCTCGTTTCTCCCGCACTCGGGGTGATTTTCTTCAATTTCGTGATGGTGTTCTGGATGCTGCCGGTGTTCTTCAACCCGATTATGAACCATCCGGACCTTCACATCGGTTTGATGCTTTCGACGTTCTTTCTTTCGGGGCTGCTCTTTTGGATTCAGTTCATTCCCTCGGCGCCGCTGCGACCCAAACTCTCGCCGTATGCCCAGGTGGGATCGCTGCTCGCCACGAATTTGATCATGACGGTTATTGCCATCATCATCAGTTTCTTGGTGTCGGTACCCTCGTACGATTTCGGGGCCATGATGATGAACATGGGATCGATGTCGATGCCCGTCATCACGTTGAATCGTCTAGCCGACCAGCAGATCGGTGCGGCGATCCTGTGGGTCTGCGGTGACTTCTGGTGCTTCCCCGCGCTCACTGGTGCCGTACGTCGGTTGATGAGGGATGGTGACGGTCCCCAAGTGATGGACCGGCTCATCCGCGGTCACCGGACGATGAGCGTCGAGGAGTTCCGTCGCGGCAGGGCCGAATCGATTGC
>Ga0182030_10000575_pt1 | contig 70338 bp, 63 predicted proteins | sample 812S3MmetaG_FD_121299 | JGI IMG/M metagenome (GOLD analysis project Ga0182030, IMG submission 121299) | Permafrost microbial communities from Stordalen Mire, Sweden - 812S3M metaG (Illumina Assembly) | ecosystem: Environmental > Terrestrial > Soil > Wetlands > Permafrost | place: Sweden...
AGACGCTCCAACTCCGCACGTTGATCATGGCTGATCTCCACACCGGCATTGAGTCTGCTCATGAAAGCAGAGTAAAGACCGCGGATACCCATTGTCACGCCATTAGTGAGACACTACACTAGGGGGGCGTCAGTCCATCGATTTCGATTTCTTTACGCCCCAAACGGTAGATGCCGATGTCTTGTCCAAGAGCCTTCCCTTCCTCGAAGGGGCATCCCTCTTGCAGAGAGGGAATTCGAGAGCTACATTCTCGGTTAATTGCCCTGAACTCGTGAAGATATCGTTTTTTTTGGGGGGGGTTGGGTTTTGGGCGCGTTGATGAACCTCAGTGTTTCTCCGACAATAGGGTGATTGTCGCTGGGCTTCTGGATCTCGCAGCGCAAAAAGTTAAGGTCGTGCAACTGAGGGCCGAGAAAAAAGATTACCTCGATGTCTGCACCCTTTTGGGCCCACAAGGGTTGAGCTATATGGCACGGGAGTGCAGAGGGGCGGTACTCGGCACACCGTCAGGCCTGAGCCGAAAGAGGGCCTTCAGCCAGCGGACCCACCTCGGTTGCATGATCCGCTCCAGGAACACCGCCACCGCCGCGCAGAGGATTCCGTAGATCGCCACTCGCAGTAGGTATGTTCCAGCACTTCCGGCGGGCAGAAGCGGGCACCGGTAGATGAGGCGCATAAGGGGATAGGCTGTCGCGTAGAGGGCGTAGGACACGAGGCCGACCGGAGCGAGCAGGGCAAGAGGCCGCAGGGAGGGCTTCCAGTGCCGGGCGAGAAGGCAAACGCCCAATATGGCCGTCCCGGCCAGGTCCACGTAGGAAAGCGTGCCGGACCAGAGCTTGATGGGCAGCACACAGAAGCCCAAGAGAAAGGAGAGAGCACGCAGGCGCACCTCCAACCTGGGCATCCGGCGTGTCACCGCGAGGAGAAGAAGGATGCTGCCGAGCAGGACGTCGAGGTGGAAACGGTCCGGGTCGAAGCGGGCAACGGGAAATGCCGCGCAGAAGGAATGAACCGGCTCTATCCTCCAAACCGCGAAGGCGGCGAAGAATGAGGCCGGCCACGCCACACGGTCGTCGCGGGCGGGCGGTTCCGTCCGCCACGCAATGCAAAGCCCGCATAGCCAAAAGACAAAGTAGGCGGCGTAGCGCGAAAAGATCTCCGGTACCCCAGCGAGATCGGCAAAGGCTGCGAATATGGTCACCGCGAACACCACCCGCATTCGCGGGGCGAATTTCCAGATCAGGATGAATACGGCGTAGTAGAGCATCTCGAAAGAGAGGCTCCAAAGCGGCGGATCGTCATAAAGGACCGGTATGCGAAGGCCGAAGGGATAGGGCAGCGAATTCTGCAGGAAGGTGAGGTTGCCGGCAACTTCGGCCGCGGTGTTGTGCCTGAGGAGCAACCAGGATCCCAGGACGGCCACCCATGCGATGGGCACAATTCGCAGCAGTCGACGGGAAGCGTAGTGGCGAATCGCCTCACCGGTGGCCGGCAGGCCGGTGGTCAGCCCTATCACGTAACCCGAGATGACAAAGAATACGAGCACAGCCTCCGGGCCGTAGTCGACGTGGAGGAGGTCGCACGAGTACCCCGGATCCAGAATGGGCGCTTGGTATGTCATGTGTCCGATGACGACAAGCAGGGCGCACAGGCCCCGGAGCCCCTCGACCGGCAGATCTCTTTCACGTCTGCCGCTCATGCGTGATATTGGTTGGAAGCAAGATCTTGGTTGCTAGCAACGTGACCGCTGTAAACACAGCTGAGGGACGCGAAACACGCTCTTTGCCAAGGCGGCAGCCCTTGTGAGCATGTCATATCGAGCCTAACGAGGGAACGCGGTGCTCCGGCCTTGCGGCTAAATGTGCCAGTATGAAACGGGTTTCTTGAAGAGTGCCCACGCGCGGCCGACTTGAGCCATTTCGGATCGGTCTATCAATCCGCGTTACTGCGTGAAATAACATACGACAAGTTTTCTGTCCCTGATTGAAGGACCCAATGAAGATGAATTGACGGAGTTTTTCAACCCGATGGAGCGTAGCCGAATTATCTGCAATCTGCACTTGTGATAAGCGCGCCGATCCAAGTATCGCCTTCTTTGCGTCGCGGCGGTGGCAGCCGAATTCGCGAATGCGTTTCGCGTCGGCTGCGAGGTCGGCCTGCGACGAATTCCAAGGGTATTTGGGCCGATCAGACTGAATTGCTCCATGGGCAGGGACATTCCCGTAAGAGCCAAAGAAACGAGTCAGATTATCGGACGGTACCCCTTCCCTTACACTTCGTTTGTCAGCACTTACACTTACAGTGTTACTCCTTACACTTTGCTCTGTCAGCAAACACCAAGAACTGACGCCTAGACGGGGAGCTGGGGCCTTTTCGGGTCGGGCCAATCCAGATGGAAGAACTTCCCGCGTGGCTGATCCAGGCGCTCGTAGGTGTGGGCGCCAAAGTAGTCGCGCTGCGACTGGAGCAGGTTGGCCGGGAGACGCGCCGACCGATAGCCGTCGTAGTATGCGAGCGAGGCGCTGAAGGTCGGGGCGGGCACGCCGCACTCCACCGCAAGCGCAACGACCTTCCGCCAGTTCGCCTGCGCCGCCTTGAACGTCTTGTTGAAGTAGGGGTCGAGCAGCAGGTTCGCCAGGTCAGGCTTCCGGGCGTACGCCTCCGTGATCTTCTGCAGGAACGCCGCGCGGATGATGCAGCCCCCCCGCCAGATCTGGGCAATCTCTCCGAAGTTGAGCTTCCATCCGAATTCCTTGGCTGCCGTCCGCATCAGCTGGAAGCCCTGCGCATAGCTGCAGATCTTCGAGCAGTAGAGGGCGTCGTGGATCGCGGCGACAAGCGCCTTCTTGGAGCCCCAATATTTCTTTGACGGCCCCTTCAGTACCTTGGATGCGGCAACGCGCTCCTCCTTGATGGCCGACAGGCAGCGGGCGAACACGGCCTCAGCGATCGTCGGCGCGGGCACACCCATGTCGAGCGCGTTGGTCGAGGTCCATTTCCCCGTTCCCTTCTGGCCCGCGGTGTCGAGCACCACATCGACAAAGGGCTTCCGGGTGACCGGATCCCTCTGCTTGAGGATGTCGGCGGTGATCTCGACCAGGAAGCTGTCCAGGATCCCCGTGTCCCACTCCGAGAAGATCTCGCTCATCTCGGCCGGCTTGAGTCCCAAGAGTCCCTTCATGAGCGCGTAGGCCTCGCAGATCATCTGCATGTCGCCGTACTCGATGCCGTTGTGGACCATCTTGACATAGTGTCCGGCGCCGTTCGCGCCGATGTAGGCGGTGCAGGGAACGCCGCCGCTGACCGGGTGTCCGGGCGTTGCGCCCTCAATCGGTTTTCCGGTGGTCGCGTCCACCTTGGCCGCTATGGCCTCCCAGATCGGCTTGAGCTCAAGCCAGGCTTCGAAATCGCCGCCCGGCATCAGCGACGGGCCGAAACGCGCGCCCTCCTCGCCCCCGGAGACGCCGCTCCCGATGTACCGGAACCCTTTGTCTGCAGAGATTTTCTCGCGGCGGATCGTGTCGGTCCAGAGCGAGTTCCCGCCGTCGACGATGATGTCCCCTTTGTCGAGGAGCGGCTCGAGGCCGTCTATAACGGCGTCCGTCCCCTTTCCCGCCTGGACTAGGATGATAATTTTCCTCGGCTTGGCGATCGACGCCACAAACTCCCCGAGGGTCTTCGTTCCGACGAGGCCGCCGGGCGTGTTGGGGTTTTCCGAGACAAATTTGTCCGTCTTTTCGGTCGTCCGGTTGAACACCGAGATCTGGAAGCCGTGATCGGCAATGTTGAGGGCCAGATTCTGGCCCATCACTGCCAAGCCCACGAGGCCGACGTCTGAAAGTGGTTTAGCCATAGGGCGCCAAATCTCCTCCACCGACGCCCTGAAACCAAGCAGTTTCTGGGGATTTACTACTTCTTCTTCGCGTCCCCGGGCAATGTGGCCTGTTTCGCGTTGTAGGCCCCGGCCGTGGGGAAGAACGGCGCGATCCGGTCAACCAGGGGCGTGAGAACCTTCGGCTCAGTTCGGTGGTACACCCAGTTAAAAAAGAGGACTCCGCCTCCGATAAAGATCACGCCGCCCAATACGAACTTGTTTATCTTCAGTACTTTCTGGATTATGATGAAGACCACGATCACCGCGGCAATGCTCAGGCCCACCTTGGCCCAAAATGCGGGGGGTATGGCCTGGAGCTTCTCGAGCGTCGTGGCTGCTGCGAAGAACGGGTGGAGGAGGGTCATTATCGTGACGTTTGTTGAAACGTAACAATGGCGGCCGGTCGTGTCGAGCTGAAGGAAGAAGCCGGCCCCTCCCGATTTTCGCGCCTATTTCTTTTTTTTGCCGGCGCCGGGGCCGCGGGTCGCGCAGTTGACCCATTCGGTCGAGCCGTCGGCGTAGTGCTCCCGCTTCCAGATCGGCAGGCGCGCCTTCATCTCGTCGATCAGGAACCGGCACGCCTCGAAGGCGGCGGCGCGGTGCCCCGCCGAGACCGCAATCCACACGGCTATGTCACCAAGGGACAGCGAGCCGGTCCGGTGCACGCACCGGGCGTCCGTGATCGGGAACCTTTCACGGGCCTCCTTCACGATCCTCCTGCCCTCCTTCTGCGCGAGCGGCGCGTAGGCCTCGTAGTCCAGGGTCTTCACGCTCCGCCCTCCATTCTCGGAGCGCACGCGGCCCTCGAACGTGACAAAGGCGCCCGCCCGCGTGTCACCTGGGCCGGCCATGAGGCGCGACGGATCGATCGGACGGTCGGTCAGCTGGAAGTCCATAGAGGTCAGCCGCCGGCGACCGGCGGGATGAACACGAGCGCGTCTCCGTCCTTGATTTTCGAATCCCAGGACTCGAACTCGTCGTTGATCGCGACGCGGAGCCTGTCAGCAGGGATCGTGAACCCGTGAAGCAGGCGCAGCTCCTCGTACAGCTCGGAGGCAGTCGACGCGCCGGTCGGGACGTGTTCCTCACCCAGCCCCCGCTGGTCGCGCAGGATCGCGAAATAGCGCACGCAGACCGTCTTCTTCACGGAGCCCGGTAGTCCTTCTTGCCGCCGGTCTTCTCAAGAAGCCTGATGTCCCGGATCACGATCCCGTGGGTCACAGCCTTGCCCATGTCGTAGAGGGTCAGCGCGGCGACGCAGGCGCCGGTCAGGGCCTCCATCTCGACCCCGGTTTTTGCCGTCGTCCTCGCGCGGCAATGGACCTCCACCTCCATGGCGCCCCCGCGGCCGGGGGGGCGCGCCCGGATCTCAACCCTGCAGTCGTCGAGGGGGATCGGGTGGCAGAGGGGAATGAGCTCGGCCGTCCTCTTGGCGCCCATGATCCCCGCCAGAATCGCCGCACTGAAGACCGGCCCCTTGGCGGTCCCGATGTCGCCGCCCCGCAGCCGGGCCGCGAGCGCCCGCGGCAGGACGACGACGGCAACCGCGTGCGCGGTGCGGCGCGTGGCGCGCTTTCCGCCGACGTCGACCATCGTGGGGCGGTTGCCGGCGCCAACATGGGATAGGCTGCGTGTGGAGGCCATCGATTCGGGGATGATGGGCCGCCCGCCGGCCCGATCGCAATCCTTCGGTGAGGCCGCCTAGACCCAGCTTCGGAACTGCGCCACGTAGCCCGCCGGAAACTCGCCCTGGCCCGCCGGAAGCTCGACGAACCCGTCCGTCTCCACCAATCCGGCAAAATCCCCGGAGGAGTTCACCGCGCACGGGGTGGCGAGGAGTTCGGCCCTCGGGCCGCTCGAGAGGCGCACCGGCACAAGGTATGCGAGCTTAGGCCTGAAGACGACCGGCTCGGCCAGCGCCGCCGCAAGCGGGATTCTCGGGATGAGCCCGCTCGCGTGGTCGAGGGCCGGCAGGACGTACCTGTGCAGGCAGGTGTAAGCCGACACCGGGTTGCCGGGCAGGGCGAACACGGGCGTAAGCCTGCCGCTCAGCCCAAACCAGAAGGGCTTGCCGGGCCGCTGCGCCACGCCCTGGAACACCTTCTGCACGCCCTGTCTGCCGAGCTCGGACGGCAGGAAGTCGAACTTGCCCTTCGACACCCCGCCGGTGATCAGGACGATGTCGTACTCCGCGAGGATGTGCCAGAGCATGTGCTCGATCTCGTGGCGGATGTCGCGCAGGTGGAAGCGGTCGGCCCGGGGATAGCCCGCCTTGATGAGCGCGGCCCGGATGGCGTAGTCGTTGCTGCGCCGGATCTGGTGCGGCGCGACAAGCGCCTCGACCTCGACAAGCTCGTCGCCCGTCGAGATGACGGCGATCTTCGGCGAGTGGGTCACCGTGAGCGCGGGATGCCCGCATGAGGCCGCCACCGCGATCTCGCGGCCCGTGAGCCGGACGCCGGACCTCACGATGACGTCGCCCGCCCTGTGGTCGGCGCCGCGGCGATGGACATAGCGGCCGGGCTCCGCCGGCTCCGCGGCCGGCGCGGCTACGATCCACTCCCCTTCCCGGGTCGTCTCCTCGTAGGCGACGACGCAGTCCGCGCCGTCGGGTAAGACCGTGCCCGTCATAACCTCGATGCAGGAGTGATCGGGCGCGCCCAGCTTGAACGGCCTCATCCCCGCGGCCTGGGTCGCCTCCACGCGGAACCTCGCGACCCCTCCCGCGAGCGCGGAGGCTCGAAGCGCGAAGCCGTCCATCGTCACCCGGTCGAACGGGGGGATGTCCCGGTCCGCGCGGAGGTCGGCGCGGAGCACCCTTCCGTGCGCCTCCGAAATCGCGCAGTCCTCCCTGTGAAAGAGCGGGATCGTGTCGAAGATCAGCTTCTCGGCGCCGGCGGGTGTGAGCACGCCCGTCAGGATAACACACAAGTCCCTCCTCGCGAAACCAACGTTTTCGTATTTTCTTGGGCTGATAAATGGCCGCCGCCCGCGACACCCTTGGACGCCAGATCCACGACCTGCGCATCTCCGTCACAGATCGCTGCAACTTCCGCTGCCCGTATTGCATGCCGAAGGAGGCCTTCGGGCCCGACCATCCGTTCCTGGCCGACGGCCGGCTCATGACCCATGACGAGCTGGCGAAGATCGTTGGGGCGTTCCTGGCGCTGGGGGTCGAGAAGATCCGGCTGACGGGCGGAGAGCCGCTCTTGCGGGCCGACCTGCCCGAGATCATCCGCACGATCAAGCGGGGTCTCGGCGTTCCCGACGTCTCGCTCACGACCAACGGCTGGCTCCTCGCGAAGCAGGCCGCAGCGCTGCGCGCCGCTGGCCTTGACCGGCTCAACGTCTCCGTGGATTCGCTCGACGAGGCGACGGCCGGACGGATGAACGGCCTCGGCTTCAGCGTTGCGCGCGTGCTGGCGGGGATAGACGCCGCCGCCGCGCAGGGATTGCCGGTCAAGGTCAACTGCGTAGTTATGCGCGGCGTCAACGACGGGCAGATCCTCCCGCTCTGCGAGTACTTCAGGTCGCGGGGCCACACGCTTCGCTTCATCGAGTTCATGGACGTGGGAAACACGAACCACTGGTCGCTGGCGCAGGTGGTGCCCGCCAAGGAGCTCGTCGCGCGGATCGCCGCAGCGTGGCCGCTCGAGCCCGTGGGCCCCGCCTACCGCGGGGAGGTCGCCTCGCGCTACCGCTACGCGGACGGCCGGGGAGAGATCGGGATCGTGAGCTCGGTGACGGAGCCCTTCTGCAAGGACTGCAACCGCTCGAGGCTCTCGGCCGACGGGAAGCTCTTCACCTGCCTTTTCGCCTCCACCGGCTGGGACGTGCTGGGCCGCGTGAGGTCGGGGGCGAGCGACGCGCAGGTCCTCGACTTCATCGCCTCGATCTGGAGGGCGCGCTCGGACCGCTACAGCGATGAGAGGGCCGATTCGCCCGGCGCGGGCGCCGGGCGCGAGAAGGTCGAGATGAGCTACATCGGCGGCTAGAGCCGCGCCGGCTCAGCCCCGCACGCGCTTCAGGATCGCCAGCAGCGCCCCGAAGTCCTCGTCCCGGGTCCTGCTCTCGATGGTAAAGTCGAACTTCGGGGCCTCGCGCAGCTCGGCCTCGGCCGTGGCCATCCGCCGCGCGATCTCGGCCTCGTCGTCCTTGCCGCGCTCGCGCATCCGCGCCAGGAGGCGCTCGCGGTCGACCACAATGAACACGGTGGCCATCACCCGCTTCAGGAACGGGTTCTTCTCCGCTATCCGGCGCAGGCTCTCGACGCCCTGCACATCGACGCTCATCACGAGGTCCTTGCCGAGCAGGAGCGGGCCCAGGACGCTCGCGGCCAGCGTCCCATAGCGGCGCTTGCCGTGGACCCAGGCCCATTCGAGGAACTCGCCGGCGGCAAGCCGCGCGTCAAACTCCTCGGGCGTGAAGAAATGGTAGTGGACCCCGTTGACCTCGCCCTCCCGGGGGGCGCGGGTCGTGCTCGTCACGACCCTCGTGAAGCCCACACCAGCCGCAACCAGCCGGTCGCACAGCGTGCTCTTGCCGGAACCCGCCGGGCCGGCGAGGACAAGCAGGACGGGATCCCTTCCGCCCGGCCGCTTGGCGGGTACTTCCGTCATCGCAGTTCGAGGGCCGCCACGCAGAGCACGAGGCCGTAGGCCAGGAAGAGGGCCCCGAGCCCGCGAGACCGCGCGGGCCTGGCGAAGAGCCAGCCCAGGAAGTCGCGCAGCCTCCAGGGCTGCGCCCCGAGCCAAATCGCAAGCGCGATGGCAACGTAGACGAAGGAGACCATGAAGAGCCTCGCGGGGTGGTCGTACTCCATGTACGCCGCCTCCAGGAACGGCGCGGCGCCGATAAGGACGATCGCGCAGGCGCCCCGCACGCCCAGGAAATCGGGCACGCACTTGAACGAAAGGACCGCCACCGCGGCGAAACCCACGAAGAGCAGGTAGCGGTACTCCCCGAAGTCCGCGTTGGACAGGTGGAGGATGTTGTAGAGGAACCAGGCCGATGCGGCCCCGAAGACCATGTACCCGGCGGACACCGACCTCGGGAAGGCCCGGGCCGCCGCCTTGAATCCCGAGCCGTCCATCAGAAGCGGAAGCCCCAGGGCTATCAGGAGGAGTCCCGGAACGAGCGAGGCGGCGAAGAGCGACATGGGGGGTTCGTGTTCGGAAGGGCGGGCGCCTGGCTACGATTGCAGGCCGGCGCCCGCAAAGGCGAGGCTTGCGTAAAGGGTGCTCACGCTGGCGCTCGTCACCTCCACAGGGACGAGCGAGCCCACCAGGCGGGGCTCCGCCTCGAAGACCGTGGTCCGGTTCCCGCGGGTCCTTCCCGTGAAGCGCAGGCCGGTCTTGTCGGGCCCCTCGACCAGGACCTCCTGCACGGTCCCCACGAGGCCCTGGCTCCGGCGGATCGAGCCCTCGCGCAGAACCTCCAGAAGGACCCGGTTGCGCTCCTCGCGCACCTCGTTGGGCACCTGACCGGGCATCGACGCGGCCGGGGTTCCCGTCCTGACGGAGTACTTGAAGACGTAGGCCATGTCGTAGTCGACGGTCCTGCAGAGCTTCACCGTCTCCTCGAAGTCCGCGTCGGTCTCCCCGGGAAAGCCCACAATCAGGTCGGTGGAGAAGGCCATCGCCGGCTGGGCGGCCCTGAGCGACTCGACGATCTCGAGGTAGCGGTCGCGCGTGTACGGCCGCCTCATCGCGCTCAGGATCCTGTCGCTGCCCGACTGGACGGGAAGGTGGACGTGCTCGCCGAGCTTCGGCATCCGCCCAAATGCATCCGCGAGGTCCTGCCTGAACCCGCACGGGTGGGGCGAGGTGAACCGGATCCTCTCGATCCCGGGGACGGCGGCCACCCGCTCGACCAGCTGCACGAAGGGCGAGATCCCCCCGCTGTGGGGATAGTCGCGCCGGCCGTAGCTCGTCACGATCTGGCCCAGCAGCGTGATCTCGCGGGTGCCCCGCGCGGCGAGCTCCTCGCACTCGCGCACGATGTCGTCCATCGGGCGCGACCGCTCGTCGCCGCGGGTCGTCGGCACGATGCAGAACGAGCAGTCCATGTTGCAGCCCTGCTGGATCGATACGAACGCGCACACGCGGTGCTCGGGCAGCTCAAGGTGGTCGCGGATCGTGTTCTGGGAGCCCGCCTCCTCCGCCGTGTCGACCACAGCCTCGCCGACCGGGATGCCCGCCTGGCGGGCGGACCTGAGGTTGTCCAGGTAGTCGGGAACCCGGTGGAACTTCTGCGTGCCGATGATCAGGTCCACGTCGGGAAGGCGGTCGAGCAGGCCCGCACCCCGGTTCTGCGCCATGCAGCCGAGGATCCCCACAACGAAGTCGGGGTCCCGCTTTTTCCTCGAGAGGCAGTAGCCGGCCTTGCCGATCGCCTTCTGCTCGGCCGCGTCCCTGACACTGCAGGTGTTCAGGAGCAGCACGTCGCAGTCGTCCTCGCTCTCCACGATTCGGTAGCCCCGGGCGCGAAGCATCGCCGCGACGGCCTCGCTGTCGCGCTCGTTCATCTGGCACCCGTAGGTCTTGATGTGGACCCGGTTCATGGAGGGGGGCTACCTAAAGGCCTGCCAAAAAGCGGGTCAAACGAGGAATTGGCGGGCCGCGGTACCTGGGAACAGCCCCCGGGTGCCTCCAATTCTGTTCGCCACGGGCGCAACGGTTGGTTTGCTCGCTTCCATGGGATTCTTCGACCGATTGGCAGGCAAGCCTGCCTCTCCCGCGCACGGCAGCGAGAATGCGGCTCCAGCCGCCACGTTCGACGCGTCGGTCTCGGGTGTGGCCCCGCGCCTTATCACCGCCAGGGAGAAGCTGGAGCAGAACGACCTGCCCGGCGCCATGACCATCTATGAGGAGGTGCTCGCGGACGCGGGCGACCGCGCCGACGTTCTGGTGACGATCTCGGGCGACCTCGGCACCACGGGGCACATCCCCCAGATCATCGAGATCGTGGCCCCCCGCTACGACGCGACGCGCCATGGGCCCGCGACCGGCATCAACCTCCTGCAGGCCTACCTGGCGGTCCGCAACGCGGACGCGGCGCAGCACGTGCTCGACATCCTCTTCGCCCTGAAGCGCCCGGAGCTCGAGGAGCGCCTCCACGGGTTCTCCAACGCCGTCGCCGAGCTGATCAACCACGGCGTCATCCCCGGCTTCCCCCAGTTCGATTCCAAGGCGGTCAACCCCGACAACGTCGTCGGCGTCGCGCTGGTCACGATCAGCAGGCCGATCTGGTCGTACGGCCTGGAGTCCGTTGAGGAGGCGCTGCCGAAGAAGGAGGGCAAGCTCCGCCGGGTCGCCTTCACGCAGCTCGCGCTTCCAAACGCCTATCCCGATCCGGACGCGGCGATGAAGCTGCCCGAGGACGAGCTGGGCAGGCTCTCGCGGGCCATTCCGCTCTGGTTCGCCGAGACGTTCCATTTCTCGCCGCTCTACTCCTCCATCGCGGCGCTCGGGTGCATGCATGACGGGGGCGGGCCCAAGCGACCGGCGATTTTCGCCACGGAGTGGACCGTCGACAACTTGAAGAAGCTCGTCGAGACGTCCAACGGCCTCGACTACATCTTCACGGGCACGCTGCGCCGCGACGGGGAAGAGTTCGTCCTTATCCTGCGGGTCTGGGAGGTGAAGAAGCTGCGCGAGCGCAAGCAGCTTACGGTGCGCTGGACGGCCGCGACGGCCGATGCCGAGCTCACGAAGCTCCACGAGTACATCCGCGCCTTCATGGAATGGACCCCGTATCCGGAGGGCTCGGGGATCCCCTACGCCGCCCCGTCGTCCCCGACGGTCTGGCTCGACGCGCTCGGGGCCCTGCTGAACCTCTTCCTGGTCGAGAAGGGCCTCATGCCGAAGGATCAGCTGCCGGCCCTCTCGCCCATCTTCGACGCGTTCGCCCCCCACGCGTTCAGCCCGCCGGCCGCCTCCCTCGCCTGGGTGTCCCTTCGCCTGAAGGCCGCGTCGCTCGGGCTTGCCCCAAGCCTGTCCGAGGTTCTCCTGAGCCGCCACCCGGCCGTCACCCGCGCACGCACGCTGATCGGAGCCTGACCCCGGCGACGGGACCGCGCGGCATGCATCAGCCCACCTCCGACCTGCGCATCCGCGCAACGAGGCCCCTGCCGGCGCCGGCAACCCTCGAGGAGGAGATCCCGCTCGACGACCCCGGCTCGACCCGGATAGCCCGGGCGCGCCAGGAGATCTCCTCAATCATGGCGGGAAGGGACGACCGCCTGCTCGTGGTCGTGGGGCCGTGCTCGATCCATGACCCCGCCGCGGCCCTCGAGTACGCCGCGCTTCTTCGCGCCGCCGCGGACCGCCACGCGGGCGAGGTCCTGATCGCGATGCGCGTCTACTTCGAGAAGCCGAGGACGGTGGTAGGCTGGAAGGGCCTGATCAACGACCCGGACCTCAACGGGACGTTCCGGATCGGCAACGGGCTGAGGATGGCGCGCAAGCTGATGGTGGACGTCACGGCCTACGGCCTGCCGATCGCGACCGAGTTCCTCGACACGGTCCTCGGCCAGTACTACGCCGACCTCGTCAGCTGGGGCGCGATCGGCGCACGCACGGTGGAAAGCCAGGTCCACCGGGAGCTTGCCTCGGGCCTCTCGATGCCGGTCGGTTTCAAGAACAGGACCGACGGGGACGTGCAGGTCGCGGTGGACGCGATCCGGTCGGCACGCCATCCCCACTGGTTCCCTTCGCTCGCACGGGACGGGTCGCCCGCGTGCATGCAGACGACCGGGAACGAGGACACGCATCTCGTCCTGCGCGGGGGATCGCACGGCCCGAACTATCTTGCCGGGAACGTCGGCGCCGCGGTCGAGCTGCTCGCCAAGAGCGGCCTGCCGCCCCACCTCATGGTCGATTGCAGCCACGCCAACAGCGGAAAGGACGCCGAGCGCCAGGCCGACGTGGCGAGTGAGCTCGCGTCCAGGATCGCCGGGGGCGACGGCGCCGTCGCCGCGGTCATGATCGAGAGCAACCTAGCGGGCGGAGCGCAGGACTACCGCGCCGTTCCGCTGGTCCGCGGGCAAAGCGTCACGGACGCGTGCCTTTCCTGGGAAAAGACCGAACCGGTCATCGCCCGCCTTGCGAACGCAGTCGGCGCGAGGCGCAGGCGCATGGCCTAAAGCCCCTTTTTCAGAAACCCGCCTGGAAATCAGCTCGCCGGTGGAGCATCCTGCGCAGGCTCCGCGGGAGCGGCAGGCGCGGGCTGGGCCGGGGCGGGTTCGACGGGAGCGGACTCGGAGGGCGGCGGCGCAGCCGCCGCGGGCTCCGACGGAGTCTCGGCATCCTCGCCGTCCTTCTTCTTTGGACGCGGCCGGCGGCCCCGGTGCCCGCCCGATTCGCCCTTCCCGCCGCCAGGGTACTTTGAGGCCTTCGCGTTGAGCCAGAGCTCGCCCTTCCCGTTGAGGTTCAGCCAGAAGATCTCGCCCGCATGCTCCACAAAGACCGGCTTTTCTCGGGCCTTCTCCGGTACCCGGAGCCCGGATGCAGTGAGTGCGCCGAGAAGCTCGTCGACCGACTTGCCGAGATCGCCCGAAAGGCGCTCCACGGGGGCCGCCACATTCCCGGTCTTGGTCTCCTTCAGCAGGAGCCTGACCGCCGCAAGCACGTTGCCGGGTGCGGGCGCCTGCGGCTCGGACGAGGGCGCTGCGGGTGATGCCGCCTCCTCGCCGCGCTTGAGCCGGGCGTTGATCCAGATGCCCCCGCGGCTGTCCTTGTTGAGCCACCATGTCTCGTCCCCGATTTCGACGAAGACCGGGGGATCGCCGGCCGCAGCATTGGCGCTCAGGCCCATCGCGGTGAATGCCTCGACGAGCGCGGCCTCGCTGGTCTTCAGGGCGCGGGAGAGGAAGCTCATGCTGCCCGAGCCACCCGGCTCGCGGCGATTCTTGCGCATGTGCGGACGGATCTTGTCGAGGAGCGCCGGGCCCTCGGGAAGCGGGCCGGCGGGCACCCCCGCGTCCTTTTCGGCGTCCTTCTTCTCGTGCCTCGGCTCCCGCTCCTCGCGCTTGCCGACGGCCTCGGGGGCCTTTGACCCCTCCTCGGGCTCAACGCGCGCGGCCGGGACCGTCCTGAAGACCGGGCGGCTCTTCTCCTTCGTGTTCACCCAAAGCTCTCCGCGCCGGTTGATGTTCACCCAGAAGAGGTCGCCGTCGTACTCCACGTACGTGATCTTGGCGTCCTCATCGTCGGGGACCTCCAGGCCGCACTCCTTGAGCGCACCGATCACCTCGTCTTCAGAGATGTCCCATTTCTTCGCCAAGTAATCGACCCCGACCGAAAAGCCGGGTCCGCGCTGGTTCCTGCGAAGGTGGGGCCTCATGGCCTCAAAGAAGGTCGGCAGCTCATCCTCGGCGCCGAGCTTGTCCCATTCGTCCTCGGGCGTGTCCGGGGCGTCGGGATCCGAGTCCCGCTCGGTGTCCCGCAGGCGCCTCAGGCCGTCCTCCTCGCGCCCGGCCTCCTTGACCGGCGGCTCCTCGGCCTCCGCGGGCGCAGAGCCGGCCGTGGCGTTCTTGAACTTGGCCTCGAACTCCTGGCGGAGCTTGTCGGCCTCGGCCCGGGCAGCGGCGGCGGCGGCGTCCTCGAGCGTCCAGTCACGCTGGGTCGGGCGCCTGGCAAGCCCCGAGAAAGCAAGGGGGTTGTCGGGCTGGCCGCGAAATTCGATGATCTCCCACTCGTCCGTGCCGAGCTGGTTGAGAAATGATTCAAGCAGCGCGGGCGTGGCAAAGCCCCCCTTGCCGCTTGAGATTACCTTATATTCCCAGACTGCCATAATTTGTTGCGAGGTTTAGACATCCCAAATGACGGTCTTGTTGCCGAGCCTATTCTTGTGAAATCCGGCAATTGGCCTGCACCCGCGGGTTGATATGCGGCGGCTAAACTGCCCCAATCCGGCCTGCACGTGCGCCGCATCGACCAGATTCTCGCCAGTCTCGGCTACGGTTCCCGCAGGGACGTCCGCGGGTGGATAGAGGCTGGGCGCGTCACGATGGGCGGGGTGGCCGTGTGGGACCCCGGCGCAAAGGCCGAGCCTGGGGACTTGAGGATCGACGGCGAGCCACCGGACCATCCGGGCGAGCTTCTTCTGATGCTCAACAAGCCGGCTGGCCGGGTGTGCTCGCACGACCCGGCGGACGGCGCGAGCGTGTACGGGCTCCTGCCCGAGCGATGGCGGCGGCGCAACCCGCCGGTGACCAGCGTCGGGCGTCTCGACAAAGACACTACGGGCCTACTGCTCCTGACCGACTGCAGTCCGCTGGTCCACCGCCTCACATCACCCAAACACAAGGTGCCCAAGGTCTACCGTGTCCGGATCGACCGCGATATTCCCGCGGGGATCGAGGAGATCTTCTCGGGCGGCCAGCTCCGCCTGCCCGACGAGGAAACACCGTGTGCACCGGCGATCCTCAAAAGGATCGGGAGCCGGGAGGCGGAAGTCACCGTGACTGAGGGCCGCTACCACCAGATCAAACGCATGTTCGCGTGCCAGGGTTGCTCGGTCGTGGACCTTCATCGCATCGGGTTTGGCAGTCTCGAGCTCGGGAGTCTTGCCACAGGAAGATGGATTGAGTTGGCAATCAATTGCTTGGATATCCATTAGGCGGGGCAGTGCCGAGACCATCGGTCGTCCTAATTGGGCATATTAGTGGCCATGACGCTTGCAATTTCATGTAATTAGGGCCCTAATCAAATTTCGTGCCATGACCAAAGCCCTTTCAGAAACATCCCACCCACCTGTGGGAACGACAAAGACCACGATGCGGCTGGCCCCCACCCGGTTTGTCGTCGTGACGTTGGCCGCCCTTGTCCTTGTCGCGGGAATCGCCGTTGGCGTCCGCCACTGGCGGTACTATCTGGCGCATCAGGAGACGGACGACGCCCAGGTTGAGGGGCATATCAGCCCCGTCCTGCCGCGGGTGTCCGGATACGTCGCGCGCGTGCTGGTGACCGACAATCAGCACGTCGACGCGGGCCAGGCGCTGATCGAGATCGATCCGAGGGAGCTCGACCTGAGGGTGGCCCAGTCCGAGGCCGCGCTACAGAACGCCCTGGCCGAGCAGCGGACCGCGGAGGCCTCGCAGTCCGGGGCCCGGGCGGCGGCGGCCACGGCGGCCGCGAACGTGGAAACCGCTCTCGTGCGCCAGCGAAAGGCGGCAAGTGACCTCGAGCGCGACACGAAGCTGCTCGGGACGGGGGCCATCACCGACAGCCAGTTCACCGACACCAAGGCCGCAGCCGACACGGCCGCAGCCGAGCTGGACGCCGTGCGCAGCGAGGCGCGGACGGCGGACCTCCAGATCGCCGTCGCGGCCGCACGCGCGGCGGCCGCACAGACCCAGGCCGCAGAGAAGGCCTCCGATCTGGACTATTCCAAGCTCCAGCGCTCCTACGCGTCGGTCACGGCCCCGATCGCCGGGCTTGTGTCCCGCAAGAACGTCGAGCTCGGGCAGTTCATCCAGGCCGGCCAGACCCTGCTGTCGGTCGCGTCCGACGCCGACGTGTGGGTCGTCGCCAACTTCAAGGAGACCCAGCTCACGCACATGTTGCCCGGCCAGGCCGTCGAATTCGAGGCCGACAGCTATCCCGGCGTCCTGTTCCAGGGCAAGGTCGAGTCGATATCCGGGGCCACAGGCGCGCGGTTCGCGCTCCTGCCCCCCGACAACTCAACCGGCAACTTCGTCAAGGTGACCCAGCGGGTGCCGGTCAAGATCGTGCTCGCGCAGGCGCCCGACGCCGACCATCCGCTGCGCCCCGGGATGAGCGTCGACGCCACCGTCTCCCTCAGCCAATAGGCCGGCAACCGCCATGGCTGAACACGGGCTGCGGAAGCTGGTCATCACGATCACGGTGATCGCAGCCGCGATCATTGAGCTGATCGACACGTCGATCGTGAACGTGGCGCTCAACGACATGAGCGGGAACCTCGGGGCCACGCTCGAGGACGTCGCGTGGGTCGTGACATCCTACGCGATCGCAAACGTCATCATCATCCCGATGACAAGCTTCCTGGCGGCGCGGTTCGGGCGCCGCAACTACTACATCGGCTCGATCCTCCTGTTCACCGCGGCGTCGGTTGCCTGCGGGAACGCCCACAACATCTGGGAGCTGGTCGCCTTTAGGTTCCTCCAGGGGATCGGCGGCGGCGCGCTGCTGTCGACCTCGCAGGCGATCCTCTTCGAGACGTTCACGGTGGGCCAGCGGGGCTTCGCCGCCTCGCTCTTCTCGATCGGCCTCTTTGTGGGCCCCACGATAGGACCGACGCTGGGCGGCTGGATCATCGACAGCTACTCCTGGCCCTGGATCTTCTACATCAACCTCCCCATCGGGCTCATGGCCGCGTTCCTTTCATGGGTCTACGTCAAGGAACCCTCCCACGCGCGAAACGCCGAGACGATCGACTGGCCCGGGATCGGACTGCTTGTCGTGGGCCTCGGCTCGCTGCAGACGGTTCTCGAGCGCGGCGAATCCGAGGACTGGTTCTCGAAGGGGTACATCGTGGTCCTGTCCATCGTGGCTGCCGTCTCGCTTGTCTCCTTCATCGTGAGGGAGCTCGTTGCCGAGCACCCCGTCGTGGACTTGCACGTCCTGAGGAGCCGGAAGCTGGCAATAGCGGCGAGCCTCACCTTCATCCTCGGCTTCGCCCTCTTCGCCACGGTCTTCATCGTGCCGGTGTTTACCCAACGGCTGCTCGGCTACACGGCGATGAAGACGGGCATGCTCTTCCTGCCAGGCGCCGCAGTCGCCGTCTTCTTCCTGCCCGTGATGGGTAGGCTCCTCATGAAGGGCTTTCCGCCGCAGTTCATGGTGGTCGCCGGATTCGCCATCGTTGCCGTGTTCGCCCTGCAGCTCTCGCGCCTCGACCTCAACGCGGAGTCGGGCGACTTCTTCTGGCCGATCATCCTGCGCGCGATCGGGTTGAGCCTCATCACGATCCCGCTCACCCAGCTCGCCGTCTCGGGCCTCAAGCCGAAGGACATCCCCCAGGGTGTCGCGCTCAACAACATGATGCGGCAGATGGGCGGCTCGTTCGGCATCGCGTTCATCAACACGTTCCTGGACCACCGGACGGCCGCGCACCGCCTGGACCTCGTCTCAAGGCTCTCCATCGGCGATCCGGCCACGGACGGACGGCTGAGCCAGCTCACCCACCTCATGGCCTCCAGGGGTGCGACGCCTTGGGAGGCGTCGCACCGCGCGCTCGGGCTCCTGGACGCGATCGTTCAGATGCAGTCGAACCTCCTCAGTTATCTCGACGCCTACCGTTTTGTGGGAATCCTTTCCATTGTGTGCATCCCCGTCATACTCCTCGCCGGCCGCCCGCGCGGGCTCCCCGCGGATGCGGCGGCCGCAGCCGCCAAGGCGCATTGACCCCGGACCCGTTACAGGACCCGCCATGAAACACACCGCAGCCCTAGTCCTGGCCCTCGCCGCGATGGGACCTTCCGCCCGGGCGCAGTCCCCGGCCGGCCCGCTAACGCTCTCGCAAACCATCGAGGCCGTGATCGCGCACTACCCGTCGATCGACGCGGCGCAGGCCGCCGTGGACGCCGCGCGCGCGCGCACCGTGCAGGCAAATGCAAGCCGCCTGCCGCAGGTGACCGGGGAGGGCGCCTACGCCTACACCTCGCTGCGCCCGTATGTCGCCTTCTCCATCCCGGGCCTGCCGGCCGGAGCCATCTACGAGAACGTCCAGGACTCCTATGCGGTGAACATCTCGGCGCGGCAGCTGCTCACGGACTTCGGGCGCACCGACAAGCTGGTCGAGATGGCCCGCTCGGGCCAGATCGCGGCCCAGGACGCGCTCGAGCAGGTCCGCCACCAGCTCGGGTACCAGGCGATCCAGTCGTTCTACGGCGTGCTGCTGCTGCGCAGCTCCGTGGCCGTCGCCCGCGAGGAGATCGCCGCCCTAGAGGAGGCCCTTCGCATCGCCCAGAGGAAGTTTGGCGCCGGAAGCGCGACCAAGTTCGACGTCCTGACCACCCAGGTCCGCCTCTCCAACGCGCGCAACCATCTCACGGACACCGCCGCCTCGCTTGAGAAGCAGGAGAACGGGCTCAGGCAGCTCCTCGGCTGGGACCTCGGCAAGCCGCTTGAGATCGCCGGCGACTTCGACGCAGAGGACCCCGCGATCCCGGAATCCGCGGCCATTTCCGACGGGCTCCTCAACCGCCCCGAAATGAAGGTGGCCCGCGACAACGAGCAGACCGCGCGGCTGCGGCTGGACGCCGCCGACCGCGGAAACCGGCCGACCCTCGCCGCGCAGGTGGCGGGCGGCGTCGAGAACGGGGTCGTGCCCAACCTCTACGACAACAGAGGCTACCTGAACGCGGGGGTTTCCCTCGAGGTGCCCATCTTCACGGGCAAAAGGGTCATGGGCGAGCGCATGGAGGCCGGAGCCGGGGTCCGCTCGGCGCAGGCGCGCGAGCGCGAGCTGGACGAGGCCATCACGACGGAGGTGGCCGACGCCTATTCGGACCTCAACGCGGCCAAGTCGAGGCTTTCGAGCGCCGACACGCTGGTCGACCAGGCGAGGGAGGCCCTGGCGCTCGCCCAGAGCCGCTACGCAAACGGCGTCATCACGAACTTCGAGCTCCTGGACGCGCAGAGTTCCCTCCGGGCGGCCGAGCTGAGCCGCCTGCAGGCGCGCTACGATTGCGTGCTGGCGCGCCAGGCCGTCGCCCGCGCCGCGGGCGTCGCCCCGCGCCCGTGACGGGGCACCGGGAGCGAGCTGTTGACGCGCCCGGCCGCCGGTGGTGAATTCGGTACATGTACACGATCATCGGAGGAGACGGGCGGGAATACGGACCGGTCACGGCTGAACAGGTCCGCTCCTGGATCGCGGGCGGCCGGGCAAACCTGCAGACCCGGATCAAGGCCGCGGGCTCCGACGCCTGGAGGACCGTAGCCGACTTTCCGGAGCTGTCGGGGGCCACCGCGCCGGCCGCCGAGATTTCGGTGGCCGCAGCCGCGCCCGCCGCGGCTCCTGCGGCCGCCCTGCTGGACGTCTTCGGCTGCTACGAGCGCAGCTGGAACCTGCTAAAGGCCAACTTCTGGGCGTTCGTGGGAGTCGGCGTCCTCACGTCGGTCATCTATGCCGTTCTGGGCTGCGGGCATTTTGCGGGCATATTAGTGGTCACGCCACTCTTCGGGGCCGTCGTCGGGGCCGGTGCCTACTATTTCGTTCTCCTCAGGGCTCGCGGCCAGCCGGCCGTGTTCGCCGACATGTTCGCGGGCTTCACGAGGGCGTTCCTCACGCTCATGGTGGCGGGCCTGCTCATCTCGGTCTTCGTCACGGTCGGGATGTTCTGCCTCATACTCCCGGGCGTGTACCTTGTGATCGCCTACTCCTTCGCCGTGATCCTCGCCGTAGACAAGAAGCTCGGTTTCTGGGAGTCGATGGAGACGAGCCGCAAGGTGGCCACCCGCCAGTGGTGGCGGGTCTTCGGCCTGATCCTTCTCGCCATTCCGTTCCTCATTCTCGGGGGCGTCGCCCTCGGCGTCGGGGTCTTCGTCGCGATCCCGCTGATCCTCGGCGCGGTGGTTTACGCCTACGAGGATCTCTTCAGCCCGGCAAAGTGACCGCCTCCCGGGCGCTCCGGGATCATTCCTTCTTCCCCCTTAGGATCAGCGCGTCGAGTGAGATCTTGCCGGGCCCGAAGACGAACACGATTAGGGCCGCGAAGAGGAACAGGAACGGGTCGGCCCCCAGGAACTTGTCCGGGTTGGAGAAGATGGAGTGCAGCGCCTCGCTGTCCGCCGTCGCGTAGGCCACGCACATCACCGCGATGAGCGCCGGCGAGACGAAGCGCGAGAACAGCCCCAGAAGGAGCAGAATGCCGCCGGTGCACTCGGTGCAGGAGGCGAGGACCGCGTTCAGCTTGGGGGCCGGGATGTTGAGGCTCGCGAAGAAGTTGACCGTCCTGTCGAGGTGCAGGAGCTTGCCCCTGCCCGTGAGGAAGAACTGCCACCCCCAGTAAAGGCGGACCACGAGCAGGAACGGGCTCTGGAGGAATCCGCCCACCGTTGCGAGCAGGGCGTTGAGCTTGGACAGGATAGACATCGGTGTTTGGGGACTAAGGCCGGAACGGCTGTGGGTTCATGTCTTCACGATGGCCGCCGGCCCCTCTTATTCCCGCGGGCGCAGAACCAGCCGAGCGCCATCCACGACTTGAACCAGTTCCGGACCCGCGCCGGCGTGGCTCCCGGGCCTGCCGCAGCGATGGCCCTCGTCAGCGTGCTGCCCTTGGACAGCGCCTCGAGGATCCGGAACGCGGCCGGATCGAGCCGCTTGTAAAAGAGGCGGTTGTCGTGCCGGTGGACCGCGACGAACGTTCGCGAGGGCCGCGGAAGGGGCACCCTGCGGATCCGCTCCCGGGCCGTGACCGTCGAGTCGGGCGTGTTGCTCGCCTCCGAGCGCATCGCGTCGCGGCGCTTCACGGAAATGACATAGCTGTCGATCGGATGGCGCAGGTCAAGGAGGGTCACGTAGGGCTGGAGCCCCAGCCTGAGCCGCCCGGGCGGGGTCCGGGCGAGCGCCGCCGCGGAGACGACCGGCCTGAACTCCCCGTCAAACGCCACCGTCTGCGCCCACTCAAACCGGGCGATCTCGAGCGCGAGCGCCGTCCGCGGGGCGGTCAGGCTCGGCCTCTCCCTGATGAACCGCACGAGCCTCGAGCTGAGATCACGCAGGGTGAAGGATTGCGACGGATACCGCGCCAGGTAGGCCTGCGCGAGACGCCCGAACGCGCGCTCGCCGAGCGCGGCCTGCAGGCCCGGGCAGTCGTCGCAGATCGCGTCGAAGAGCCGGAACCAATACATCCGGTTGTAGAGCTCGAGCCTCTCGAACGAGGTGAGCCGGTCGTTCGGCTTGATGAACTCGGCGGCGACCTTCTCCATGGGGCGGCCGTCGATCCACCGGGACTGGAGGCCGTCGTCCGCGCTGAGCGGCCTGGTGATGGCCGTCGCCATCATCCGCTGGAAGAGCCGCAGGTCGTCCGTGGACCCGATGCGGACTGGGGCGTGCTTAGGGGGCCGTTTCACACCGCCGCCCTTTTCGCCCCGTCGATGAACTCGTTGGCCTTGAGCGCCTCGTTGTGGACCTCGTCAAACGACGGGATCTTGTCGTCCCACTCAAGCAGCGTGGCCGAGATCCCGCACAGCTCGGTCGCGTGCGCGTAGAGCTTCCAGACCGGGTCGAGCACCGGGTGGTCGTGCGTGTCGAGGATGTACTTCTCAAACTTGGTGTGCCCGGCGATGTGCATCTGTCCCACGCGGCCGTGGGGGATGTTGTCCACGTAATCGTACGGGTTGAAGCCGTGGTTCTTCGACGAGACGTAGATGTTGTTCACGTCCAGGAGAATTCCGCAGTCGGCGAGCTCGACGACCTCGGTCAGGAACTCCCACTCCGTCATTTCGGAGGCATGGAACTCGGCGTAGCTGCTCACGTTCTCCACGCAGATCGGGACCTCAAGGTAGTCGCGCACCTGGCGGATCTTCTCGGCCGTGCGCCGCGCGGCCGCAAAGGTGTAGGGCATCGGCAGGAGGTCGTGCGTGTACGTTCCGTCCACGCTTCCCCAGCAGAGGTGGTCCGAGAGCCAGGGCGTCTTCGTCCGCTTCACAAGGCCCTTGAGCCTCCTCATGTGCGTCCGGTCCGGCTTGTCCGCGGACCCGAAGTACATGGAGACCCCGTGCTGAACCACCCGGTACTGCTCGAGGATCCTGTCGAGCAGCTCCAGCGGCCGCCCGCCCTCAACCATGAAGTTCTCGGAGATGATCTCGAACCAGTCCACGACCGGTTTCTTCGAGAGGATATGGGCGTAATGGGGAACCCTGAGCCCGATGCCTATCCCATAGTCACAGTGCCCGTTGAATCGATTGGCCGGCATGAAGAAAAAACGCGGCCGACTAAACGCCGGCCGCGTTGCTCGAAAAACCGCTCAGGCAAACGTGGATTTGCTCGGAGTCGGGGTGGGCGCCGCGTTGGTGCTACAGCCACCCTTGCCCTTGCAGGAATTCTGGCCCTTGCAGCCATTGTCCCCCGACTTGCAGCCGCCCGTACCCTTGCAGGAGTTTTGGCCCTTGCAGTCATGCTTGCCCGCGTCCTTGGAAGCGTCCTTGGACGAGTCGCCACTGCCCGCTGTGTCATCGGCATACGCGCGCGCAGCGAGGGAACCGGCGTAGAGCCCGGCCATGGCCGCGGCGGTGACGATGAAACGTGTCGATTTATTCATAACACTATTCTGTTGTTGGTTTTATGGGATACCGCCAAAGATCGGCGTTGTGCCTGCCCGCAGCGGTGTGGAATTAGAGTTACTAACGACACGTATTATTCCCGCTTAACCCAGGAAATACAATCGGGAACGCAAACCCGGGCCCGCCGCCATCAAAACGTCACAGGATCCGGTCGTTCATGGCCCCGCCCCTCTCGAACGCTGCGAGGTTCCCCAGGAAATGCCTGACGAGCTCAAGATTGACGCCGCTGCGCCCGCCGGCGGTGTGCGGCGTGATGAAGCAGTTCGGCGCCGTCCAGAGCGGATGGTCGGGAGGCAGGGGCTCGGGGTCCATCACATCCAGGTAGGCGGCCCCTATCCTGCCCGACTTGAGACCGTCGATGAGCGCGTTCTGGTCCACCGTGGGGCCGCGGCCCACGTTGTAGAACCGGGCGCCCACCTTGAAGCATGAGATCCGTTTCGCATTCACGTAGCCGAGCGTCGTCGGGTTCTCGGGAAGGAGGTTCACGACGTGGTCGGCCTCGGAAAGGACCTTGGTCAGGTCCTCCTCGGCGACCACGCGCACCCCGGGTTCACTGTGGATCCGGCGCCTGATGGCATAGATCCGCACGCCAAACGGGGCAAGCAGCGCGGCCAGCCTCCGCCCGATCGCGCCGAAGCCGAGAAGGACCACCGTCTGGCCGGCCAGGAGGCGCGACTTGTCGCGCCGCTCCTGGTACGGCCACGAGCGGTCCCCGAGCTGGCTCTCGTGCGAGGGAAGGAGCTGGCGGTTGAGCGCCAGCATCATGGCCAGGACATGCTCCGCGCAGGCATCCGCGTAGACCTGCGAGGCGTTGGTGAACACCGCGCCGCGCGCGAGGATCGCCTCGCGGAACAGGTCGGTGTCATAGCGCGTGTAGCCGGCGCTCGACACCTCGATCCACCGAAGCGAGGCGTATTCCACGCAGTCGGCCGGGTCGGGCTGGCCGAAGGCAATGTCGGCGCCGGCGATCGCCGGGTCACGCGTTCCCGCGGCCAGGACCGAGCTGTCGCGCCTAGCCGAGAGGACGAGCGTGTGGGCCCGGGTTCCTCCGACAAGCAGCGCCATCTCCTCCTCCCCGAAGTCGCCGTTGCACCAGATCCTCACGGGCCGACGGGGTTGACGTAGATCCGGTGGGGGTCGGAGGCGTTCCCGAGGGTCACGGCGTAGCGGCTGAGATTGTAGTAGCGGACCCGGCCGCCAATGGAGACGCGCGCCTCGATGTTGAGGCCCCTGCGAAGGACCTCGTCCTCCGCCCGGTACTCGACCCTGAAGCCGATCGGCGCGGCCCCCGGGTTCTTGATCGTCTGGGAGCCGAGCACTTCGGGTGGCATGCCCGGATTCGACGCATCCACTACCCTCACCGTGATCACGGCGTCGGTCGGGAGCGCCTCGGACGCGCCGAGTTCGACCTGGCCGGTCACGACCCGCAACGGGTCGCCCTCGGGGGAAAGCTCGAGGTGGCCGCATCCCGCAAGCGCGAGCGCGGCAGCCGCTGCCAGAAGTCCGATTGCGTGCCTCATGGGAGGAAGTCTGTCGTCATCACCTGGTCGACGGAAAGCCTTCCCTTGGGAAGGATCCCGAGCTCCTCGAGCTGCCGGATCTGTTTCGCGTACCTCTCGCGCGAGATCCGGCCTGTCTGCGAGTCGTCGGTCGCGTTGCGGCCTATCACAAGTTTCTCGTCGATGATCATCTTGCGCGAGAACGCCAGGAAGTCGTCCGCGTCGTTCGGGTTGACCTGCTTCATGAGCGCGTGCGCGGGGGCCGGATCGCCCTCGATGTAGTCCTTCCACCCCCGGATGTAGGCGGCCATGAAGGCGCGGACCCTGTCCGGGTGCTCCCTTGTCCACGGCCTGTTGGCGATCAGGCAGGTGTAGGCGTCAAAGCCCGCGTCCCACGCGTAGAGGAACTTGGGGTATTTCGCACCGCCCTTCACGATGTAGAAGGGCTCCGCGGTGTAGTATCCCTGCTGGATGAAATTGCGGTCCGCGATGAAGTTGCCGACGGCGAAGTTCTGCGGGATGACGTTGAAGTTGATGTGGTACTTGTTCCTCAGGTAGGGAAGGAACGCCCATTCGAGCCGGGCCATGATCGTCTTCCCGTCGAGGTCCTCGAAGCGCTTCACGGGGTTGTCGGCGTGGAGCATTAGCACGGACGGGTCGTTCTGGAAGACGGCGCCGATCTGGACCAGCGGAAGGCCCTGGGAGATCGCCAGAAGGGAGTTGGTGCTGTCGGACTGGCCGATGTCCGCCTTGCCGGTCGCCACCTTCTGGGTCACGAACCCGTTCGGGCCGCCCTGGAGGACGGTCACGTCGAGGCCCGCATCCCTGAAATACCCCTTTGCCAGCGCCTGGTAGAACCCTCCGTGCTCGGGTTCCGCAACCCAGTCCAGCTGGACCGTCACCTTGAAGGGCGCCGGCGCGCCCGCAGCGCCCGCCGGAGGCTGGCGGGAGCATCCCCAGCAGGCGAGCGCCACGCCGGCCGCAACAAGGAAGCTCAATCGAAGGTGACTCATCCGGGCAAAATGCGTAGAGAGCCGCCCGGGCGCCCGCAACAGCGCATTGCTCGCCGTGCAGGCATCGTTTGTGCTAGGGCGTGTTTGCAAAATCGGTCCCTCTAGAACAACCGGCATTCACACCTAACAGTGTGGGCACGAACCGGGAAATCCCAAAGCTTACCACCCACAGTCAAATCGCTAATTGCTGATTGGGGTAATTCGGCAACAATGGCGCTTTGACGACCATTCTGCTATGGAGGTTGGTCCTGCGAAGTGAGTCACTCGGATTATTCCGAGGTTCCCAATCGCAACGCTTTGCGCATGTTCATGAATCACAAGTGCCGTCTGCCAGCTGTTCGATGCCTTGGTCAACTACCGATCCTGGTTTTTTCCCTTGGGGGGCAATGCGGTTCAGTTTGGGGCCAGTTCCCGGGCGGTCCTACTTACAACACACCCTATGCGATCACCACGTTGGCTGGCACACCGCCCCCGACGCCGGGCAGCAGCCTGGACGGGACGGGATCAGCCGCGCAGTTCGACAGGCCGGGCGGCGTCGCAGTCGATGCCACCGGCAATATCTATGTTTCGGACTCGAACGATTGCATCATACGCAAGATCACCCCTGCCGGCGCGGTTACTACCTTCGCGGGTTCGGCGGTAGTCGGAATCTGGGGCGGAGGTGCCGCCAACGCCAGTGAAGCCGGGGCTCCTATAGGCAGCGCGGACGGGACGGGGCCCGCAGCGCAGTTCAGCTTCCCAGCCGGCTTGGCTTTCGACGCGAGCGGGAATCTTTATGTAGCGGACTCGTGGAACAACACGATCCGAAAGATCACGCCGGCCGCAGTGGTGACAACGCTGGCCGGCACTCCGGCATTTATAGGCGGCCCTGCGGATGGGACCGGTCCAGCTGCGCAGTTCTATCGTCCGGTCGGGTTAGCAGTGGATGCGAGCGGGAATGTCTATGTTGCCGACTCCCTGAATGACACGATCCGGAAGATCACTCCCGCCAGGGTGGTGACGACTTTGGCCGGAACGCCGGGAGTGGAAGGAAGCTCCGACGGGACAGGGTCCGCTGCTCAATTCAACGAGCCGGCCGGCGTTGCGGTGGACACGACCAACAATGTTTATGTTGCAGACACGTGGAACAACACGATCCGGAAGATCACTTCCGCAGGGGTGGTAACGACAATCGCTGGAACTGCGGGGGTCTCCGGGAGTGCGGACGGAGTCGGGACCGCAGCACAGTTCTCGCAACCCAGTGGATTGTCGATTGACGCGAACGGGAACCTCTTCGTTGCGGACACGGGAAACTCTACGATACGGGAAATCACGCCGGCCGGAGTGGTGACAACCGTGGCTGGCAACGTGGGCAACTTGGAAGCGATAGGAGCCTACGGCGATATGGCAGACGGTGTCGGCACAGCTGCCCATTTCCTGCGACCTGGCGATGTGGCGGTCGACGCTAATGGAAATGTCTATGTGGCGGACACGTACAATAATGAGATCCGGAAGATTACGCCGGCTCGCGTGGTGACGACCATGGCCGGCTCGTTCAGCGCGACAGCAGGCTATTTGGACGGAACCGGGAATGCTGCCCGGTTTAATCAACCGCAGGGCATTTCAGTGGATTTGAGCGGCAACGTCTATGTTGCGGATACCTTCAACGAGACGATCCGCAAAATCACAGCAGACGGCGAGGTGACAGCTCTTGCGGGCTCGCCAAACAATCCAACTCCAGAAGCCGCAAACGGGACTCCAGGGGAGCCAAGTGGGGCTCCCTTTGATGTGGATGGGACCGGAGCCGCCGCAACGTTCAATCTTCCCTCCGCTTTAGCGGTGGACAAGGCAGGCAACGTCTACGTTGCGGACGGTGACATTAGGAAGATTACTCCTGACGGAGTCGTCACGACTCTGGCGGGCTCGCCGGGCGCGGCAGGTGTCGGCAGTGCAGACGGCACAGGGCCGGCAGCGCAGTTTGATGGCCCACAAGGCATTGCCGTCGACGCGAGCGGAAACATTTATGTAGCTGACAACGGAAACGACACGATACGAAAGGTCACTCCGATTGGGGTTGTGACTACACTGGCGGGTACAGCAGGAGTCCGGGGCAGCGCGGACGGGACAGGATCCGCTGCACAGTTTTTCTCCCCAATGGGCTTGGCGGTGGATTGGAGCGGCAATGTATATGTCGCGGATCAAGCCAACGGCACGATTCGCAAGATATTTCCAAACGGGGCGGTCACGACTCTGGCAGGTTCATCGGGGATTGACGGCGTCGGTAATGCCGATGGAACAGGAGCCGCGGCACAGTTCAGAGGCCCTTCCGGTGTGGCAGTGGATGGGGGCGGCAACGTCTACGTTGCGGACACGGGAAACAACGAGATTCGAATGGTTACGCCGGCGGGGGTGGTAACGACGCTTGCGGGCGCGGGCCCGCCGGCTGATTCGAACAACTTCAGCTTTGCCGATGGGACCGGGGCAGCTGCGCAATTCAATTGGCCAGCCAGTATAGCGGTCGACCCGGTTGGAAACATCTATGTCGCGGACCGTTTTAATAACACGATCCGCTACGGAGTGAAGACGCCACTGGCGGGACCATCTATAACTATCGTTAACCCGTTGCCCTCCTCCTCCTTCATGAATGGCGCCTATCCGATCGGCCTATTCGTCACGGCGACCGGCAATCCGGCTTCGATTCAGTTCCAGTGGTTCCTAAACGGCGTCGCCATCGCCGGTGCGACAGGGGCCTCGTACGCTTTCTTTCCCACGGCCGCTAGTGAGGGCACCTATTCTATTGTCGCATCGAATTCCGTTGGGTCGGAGACAGCGAATTTAGGTACGTTCACCGTCCAGACGGACGCGTGGCTCATCAACCTGTCGGCACGCGCCTATTCCGCGAGCGGGGCTGGCGGCGCAAACCAGCTCATCGCCGGCTTTGTGACCGCGGGACCCGACGCAAAATCCATCCTTATCCGTGGTGACGGACCTTCGCTCGCAAACTTCGGTGTTACGGGATTCCTGACGGACCCCCAGCTCACAATAGTCTCGGGCGGCACGACCCTTGCGACCGCAACCTCATGGTCCACGACGCTCGAGGCAACTTTTGCCAAATTGGGCGCTTTTAACCTTACCGTCGGCTCCCACGACACGGCACTCCTGGAATCGCTCGCTGCCGGCCCGTACACAGCCCAGGTGATCTCGCAAACAAACAACAGCGGTGTGGCCCTTGCTGAAATCTATGATGCCGACGGCCTAGCCCCTGCGGATCGCCTGATCAACCTTTCTGCCCGCGCATTCGTCGGCACAGGGAGCGACATTCTGATTGGCGGATTCGTGATCAAAGGAAGTTCCTGGCAAACCGTTATCATCCGCGGGGACGGGCCGGCTCTTACCGGATTTGGCGTTCCCGGGGCCCTTGCAAGCCCAGTCCTAACGCTATTCGACGGCACTGGAGGAATCATCGCCACGAACACTGGTTGGGGTACCTGGCCTATCGTCGGAAGCGCCGCCACCGGCAACATCTCCGTGCAGCCGCTAACGGCCGAGCTTTCCGCGAAGGTCGGCGCTTTTGCTCTCGTGGACGGATCGGCTGACTCAGCGATAGTCGCCACATTACCTCCAGGGAACTATACAGCACAAGTGACTGGTGGCTTGAATTCGACGGGGGTCGCCTTGATCGAAATATATGAACTGCGGTAACAGGACAGACCCAGCGTCTTAGGTACGTGACGCAATGCAGTTTCTCGAAACGATTGGCGTCTCTCCAAGAAAGTCGTGCTGCGGGGCTCGACGTCTCAGGTAACTGTCGATTAACGGATAAGTACGCCCCAATGGACTTGATTCAAACGTGCCAATGACAGTGGGAACAAAGACAGAGCGAATTGATCCCACTTGGCGCATGAAACTGGTCCTGCGCAGAGAGCTGCCCGAGCCTTTGTGGCGAAGGCTAAAAAAATTAACCGCTCGCGTGACAAAACCCGCAGGTGGCCTCTACGCGGGCGACCGCCGAAAGATGATCGGCTTATGCTCACCGCGATATTCTACGTCCTGCGAACCGGTATCCCGTGGCGCGACCTGCCGGAGCAGTTTGGCCCGTGGAACTCGGTCTACTCGCGGTTTCGTCGCTGGTGTGCTGAGGGGCTCTTCTCCCGGATGCTCGCGATTGTCGCAGAGAGAGCCACAGGTCAACTGCGGCATATCGATTGCTCGCACATCAAGTTGCATCAGGACGGCGCGAATCCATGCGGCGGTCAAGCTGCTCAAGCGATCGGTCGAACTAAGGGTGGAATCAATACTAAGCTTGCTGCAATTGTCGACGGTGGTGGGCGAGCTGTGGCGCTCGGCTTGGCCGAAGGGCAACGTCACGATCTGTACGCGGTCGAGCCGCTTTTGCCTTGCTTGCGCAACCACCGTGCCGTCGCCGATAAAGGTTTCGACGCCGACTCGTTTCGGGCGCGCCTGTGCAGGCAGCGTACGCGCGTCTGTATCCCGGCGAAACGCTCTCGCCGGTGGCCAGTGGCCTTTCACCGCGGCTACTACCGGAGGCGCCACAAAGTCGAAAACTTCTTCTGCCGTCTCAAACGCTACCGGCGCCTCAGCACCAGATACGAGAAACTCGCTATTACGTTTCTCGCCTTCGTTCAGCTTGCGGCAGTCGTTGATTGGCTCATCCATTGATTTTGCAAACACTCCCTAAATCCCCGACCGATGAAACTGAGGAACCCGGCTGCGCTTGCCCTGCTCCTTCTTTCCGCGGCAACCCCGGCCGCCGCCCTGGAGCTGCACCCCGAGCGAAGCTCCCCGTACGACCTCGCGGTGACGGGCAGGCTGGCCGGCGTCCCGGACGGTGGGACCGCGTACGTGCGATGGCCAGACCTTCGCGCGCTCCCCTCGGCCCGGCTGACGGTGGACGGGGAGTTCATGATGGGCCCGCAGGTCCTGACGGTCGTGTCCCTGTCCGATCTCTGGACGGCCCTTCCGACCGGCCCCGGCACGGATTCGATCCTGGCCACGTGCGCCGACGGGTACGCGTCGGTCTACACGCTGGCATTCATCGCCGACTACCGGCCCTTCATTGTTCTTGAGATCAACGGGAAGGGCCCGAGGGACTGGCCCCCTGCCGGCGTCACCTTCAACCCCGGCCCCTACGCCATCCTTGTTTCCGCGGACTTCGAGCCCCGGGTAGCGAGCTACCCCAACGTGCAGCACAAGAAGCCGTGGGGCGTCACGACGCTCGAGGTCGCCTCCTACGCGGACCGCTTCCGGGGCTTCTACTCGGGCAAGTGGTCGTCGCTGTCCCAGGCGGCCGCCGCGGGCCGGGAGGCCTGGGTGAACACCTGCGCCAGTTGCCACGCCGGTCCGCCGGGCGCCTTCGGCGGCACCAAGGCCGGGCGCCCCTTCCCGGTCATCGCCGCGTACGCCGGCTACGACAGGGCCTTCTTCATGAAGTACGTCAGGGACCCAAAGTCGCTCGTCCCCTGCGCGAAGATGGAACCCCACCCGCGATACACGGACGGCGAGCTGTCCGGGCTGATCGAGTTCATCACCGAGGGACAACAGTAGCGCGGGCCCCCGAGCGAGACCGAATACGGTGCATGAAAAAGGGGGCCGTTTTGGGGCCCCCTTTTCCGAAGGATACGGCTCTGGCTGCCCGTCAGAGATGCATCCGGAACGTGATCGAGGCTGAGATCGGCTTGCGGACGAAGATCGTGTCGTTGCCGGCAAAGCTCACGTCGATCGGGTCAAGGATCCTGTTGTTGGTGATGTTCGTAATGTTGACCCGTACGTCCCATCGCTTGCTGGGCACCCACAGGATATATCCATCAAGCTCGTACTCCGTCGGAATGTGCAGGGTGTCCTGGTCGTTGGCGTCCTGCTTGCCGATGATCTGGGGCCCAAGGCCGACGCCCCACCCGTTCTTCGTCTTGTATTCGGCAAACACGTTGATGAGCAGCTGCGGAACGCCCGGGGCCCTCATCCGGCCGGTCGGGGGGTTCCAGCCCACGTAGTTCACCGCGCCGTTGCCGGTGCCGTACGTCCCATCGACGGGGGTCGAGGTATCGTAGGCGTCAAGGTAGCTGCCGGTCTCCTGGAAGAAGAAGCCGCCGAATTGCTCGCCGGGACCCACGCCCGTGGCGTAGCCGAACGCCGTCGCATCCTGGTACGTGAGGTTGGCGTTGAGCGTGAACGCCTTGGTCGGCTGGTACACGGTGCTGAACTCGAGCCCGTTGTCCTTCACCTTGTAGGGCAGGCCGATGACCTGCGGCTCAATCTTGATCTGCTGGAACACCGCCGCCGACACGAAGAGCGTGTTGTTGATGAAGCTCCCCTTGTACCCGAACTCGTAGAGCGTGCTCGCAACGGAGATCGAATCCTTGACGCTGTGGTTCGAGCCCGGGTTCGGCATGAAGCTCGGCTGCCCGGTGTCCGACGCGGTCGCAACCCCGTTTCCTCCGCCGTCAACGCCGCCGAAGTTCGTGGCCCCGTGCACCGCGTCGACGCGGTCGTAGGTGGCGTAGAACGACTGCGTCTCCGTCGGCTTGATGATCAGGCTGACAAAGTAGGACGGATCGAGCGCGTTGGCGCTCTCCGAGTAGGCGGCGCCGCGGTCATAAAAGACCGGGGTCGCGAGCGGAACGAATTGGGAATTCGCGTAGTAGCCTGCCTCGACGAGCGGGGGGTTCGCCGTATTCGCGGTGATATAGTCCTCGCGGAAACCAAGGATCATCGAGAGCCACTTGTTGATCTTGATGTCATCCTGGATGAAGGCCGCCGGATCCTTGATGGTGGAATCCTGGTGCTCCACGCTGCTGTACCCGGGATGACCCGGCACCTGAAGGCCGCTGCCCCAGGTCTCCCCCTCAAGGTAGTATCCCGGGTAGAAGATGTTGGACTGCGACTGGTAGACGTCGTAGATCGTGAACGGCTCCGTCTGGTAGTCGTCGTATGCCCTCAGGTACTGGAACCGGTAGTCAAGGCCCGTGATCACCGAGTTGATGACCGGGCCCGTGTTGAAGAGGCCATGGTATTCCAGGCGGTCCTGGAGGATGAGGTCCCGGGGGATATACTCGTCGTACCCATAGGTCTCGAACTTGTTCGAGTGCTCGAGGCCGTAATACATGAGGTTGACGACGCTTGAATCCGTCGTGAGATCGAGAGTCGTCTTCAGCTGGCCCTCGAAGAGCTTCGAGCGGGCGGTGTCGTTCGGGCCGAGGAGGGCGTCGTAGGCGGGAAGCTTGACCGTGTAGGCCGTCGCGGGATTGACGATCGAATACGAGCCGTCGCCCATGGATCCGTAGGTTCCCCCCGGGGGGTTCGGCGTCGTGATGATGTCGTAGCCGTAATAGGCGAACGGGCCGCTTGTCGCCGGCCCCGCAGGGCCCCCGATGTACGTGCCATTGTTGATCAGCTGCTGCGTCACGCGGTTCGCGCCGTTGATCTCGTTGTTGTGCGTGGCGAATCCCTCGGCCCAGAACTCGAACTTGAGCGACTTGGTGGCGAGGTAGGTGAGCGCGGTGTAGACATCCTGGGTCTGGTCATGGGAATTTAGGTAGTACCCGTCCCCGTACCGGCCGAGGTAGCTCACGCGGTAGGCGAGCTTGTCAGAGATCGGTCCGCCGAAATCGATCGTGTACTCGGGATTCGAATAGGAGTGCCCGCTCGTCCAGTAGCCGAGCGTCGCCGAGATATCCAGGTGGTCGCGGTCGAAATAGGGCTCCTTCATCACGAAGTTGACGTAGCCGCCCGGGCCGTTGCCCTGGGGGCCGTACGACGCGGTGCCGGGGCCCTCGACGATGTCCATCGCCTCGACGCCGTTGAACGAAAGCGACGTGCTGTTGCGCGAGTACGGGATCATCTGGCCGTTGACGTAGATCTGCCCGTAGTCGCCCCGGATCTGGGGGACGCCGGGGATGCCGTAGTTGGCGGCCGCATACACACCAGAGGAGAACTGCCCGAAATCCATCGCGTTCTTCACCTCGCGATCCTCCATCCACGCCGCGTTGACGCTCGCGACCGACCTCGGAATGTCGAGGATGTTCCGGTCGTCACCGTATACGCTGTCGATCGGCCGGACCGTGGGCAGAACCTGCTCGGAGATCGGCACGTCGCTGACCGTGTATTTCTCCAGGGTGGTCACCTTTTCCTTGGATACCGCGGACACCGCGGAAGATGAGGGTGCCGTCGACGCATCCGGCGCGCTCGCCGGCGGTGGGGTTGAGGATTGCGCTCGCAACCCAACACTGAGGGTGCCCGCCGCGCATAGCGCGGCCAGGCCCCGGAGAACAACTCTACCGAGCTTGGTGTTAGTCATTTCGGCGGGCAGGTAAGGACCGCCGGGTTTCAAGATCAAGCTTTCGCATTCCCAAAGCCCGCAAGCGGCGGTTTATGCGGCCAATAAGAAAATATTGTCACACAGGAACGGTGGCACGTTAAAGGGCCGTCGCTCAAGGAGATCCCCAATTCGCAATCGGCCATAACCGGTTCCTGATGGTCACCGAGGCCGTGATCGGCGGACGTACATAAATCGTGTCATTATCAGCAAAGCTCACGTCGATCGGGTTCAGCACCCTCGGGTTGAAAATGTTTTTTATGTTGAGGCGGATGTCCCACGCTTTCTCGCCGCAGCAGATGTAGCCGTCCCACTCCTCCTCCGTCGGAATGTGGAGCGTCTCCGGGTCATTCGCGTACTGCCGCTCCGGGATCTGCGGGCCGGCGCCCACGGCCCATCCCATCGGGGAGCTGTAGACCACGTAGAAGTTCGCCTGGAGCTGCGGGATCCCGGGGGCGCGCATCTTGCCGTTCGGCGGCTGGTAGCCCGTGAAGTTCGGTTCGCCGATCCCGGTGCCCGGCTGGCCGTCGACAATGTAGTCCGTGTTGTAGCTGTCGACGTAGTTGCCCGTCTCCTGGAAGAAGTCGCTCTCGTAGACAGTCGCGTCCTGGTACGTGAAGTTCTCGTTGACGGTCCATCGCTTCGAGGGCTGGTACACCGCATCGAGCTCTATGCCCTCGTCCATGATCGCAAGCGGCGCGCAAACCCGGCCAAAGCGAAGCAGACCGGGAGGATGTCAACATTTCCTGCGCGAACAGTGCCAAATGCCCCGGACAAGATCTACTTGGCCGCCTGAAGCTCCGGCGGAAGAAAATCGAAGCGCACGATGGTCTCCAGGACCAGCGAACCGGGGATGATCTTCAGCTGGGAAAGGGCGTCGACCTGCTCCTGCATCCGCGCACGGGTCATCATCCCGAGGCGCTCCCCGAGTTCCGGCTTTCCCGAGATGATGTGCGCGTCGCGCATCGCCTTGATCGAATACTCCATGAACTCTTTCGTCATGTTGGTGTTGCGCACCGCGATGAGCGCTTCCCCCGGAGACGGGTCCCCATTCATGAAGTCGTCCCAGCCGTGAATCGACGCCGCAACGAACCGGCGCACCTCCTGCGGATGGTCGCGAAGGAACGCCTGGGTCGTAAAGATGATGCGGTAGGGATCATAGCCGGAATCCGACAGCAGCAGCGTCCGGGGATGGCCCCCATTCTTGCGGACGTAGTAGGGCTCGTTCGTGACGAAACACTGCTGGATGAAGGTGCTGTCGGACATGAACTGCGCGATTCCGAAATTGGAGGGAATCTGCCTGAAGTCTATGTGGTAGCGCCGTTTGAGGAAATCGATCCAATGCACGCCCGGAACCGCCATGAGGGTCCGGTTGTTGAGGTCGGCAAACGTCCTCACCGTGTCTTCCTCGTGGACCAGGATCGCCTGCGGGTCATGCTCCATGTAGGCGCCGACGATGACAAAGGGGAGCCCCTGATCCGCAAAGACGAGGATGTCGTCGCTCCTGCCCATGGCGATGTCGGCCTGGCCGGAAAGCATGAGCTGGGGCACGAGGATCCCGGGCCCTCCCGGGACGATGTCGACGTCGATTCCGGCGTCCCTGTAGAAGCCCCTTGCCAGGGCTTGGTAGAAGCCGCCGTGCTCGGCCTGGGGGTACCAGTCCGTCTTGAAGCGGATCCTGGGCAGCGCGGCGGCCCCGCCGGCCTGCGAAGCCGACGGCGCCGGCTTGGAGCAGCCCGCCAGCAGCACGGCAAGGGCCGCGGCCGCGGCCGAAGTGCCCCGCGCAAGCTTGTGGGTCGTTATCACGTGTCGGACCGACTGAAGGAATCGTGCCACTTGTGGAGGGCGAGCCAGCTGAGGGCGACCACCCCTGCGACAAACACGAATCCCATGAGGCAGCCCACCGCGGCCGTGGCGAACAGCGCGCCCATCTGGAACTGCGAGCTGTAGACGATCGTGAGGAAGCCGAGGCCGCCCTGCCCTCCCGCTGAGTTGCCGGCGATGTAGTCGCCCACGATCGCCCCTATCGGCGCCAGCGTGGCGCCGATCTTCAGGCCGGTGAAGAAATAGGGCAGCGCCGCGGGCACCCGCAGCAGGAAGATCTCCTGCAGCTTCGAGGCTTTGCACATGCGGAAGAAGTCCACGAGGTTCCGGTCGGTGGAGATGAGGCCCTGGGTCGTGTTCACCACCATGGGAAAGAAGCAGATCAGGAACGTGATGATCGTGACGCTCCCTAGGCCCGGCCCCACCCAAAGGACCAGGATCGGGGCGATCACGATGATCGGCGTCATCTGGAGTACCATCAGGTAGGGGTAGAAGCTGGCCCGAATGAGGGCCGAGAGGGACAGGAAGAGCGCGAGCGCGAAGCTCAGGAACACCGCCATCCCGAACCCGAGGACGGCGCCGCTTCCCGTGGAGAGTGCGGCGCTCCAGAGGGTCGGACCCTTTTCGGCAAACGCCTGCGCCACCTCGCGCGGGGACGGCAGGAGGAACCGGTGGTCGGCGCTCAGCCCGAGGCAGACGGCATACCACGCGAGGATCATGCCGACGCCGGTCGCGACCGGCAGGAGGTTCCTTGCCAGCCGCGAGAACCTGGATCCTGTGCCCGGGGCGCTCATGCCTTCAGGCGCTCGACCGAGCGCAGGATCTTCGAGACCTCCGCCACAAGCCTCTGGTAGGGCTCGGATTCCCGGGTCTCCTCCGTCCTCGGATAAGGGAAGTCGACCCGGATCTCGTCGTGGAGCCGCCCCGGGTTGGCGGAGAAGACCAGGATCCGGTTCGAGAGGAAGACCGCCTCGGCGACCGAATGGGTGACAAAGAACGCCGTCCAGGCGAGCTGCTGACGTATCGCAAGGAGCTCCTCGTTGAGGTGGTCGCGCGTCATCTCGTCCAGGGCGCCGAACGGCTCGTCCAGGAGCATGATCCTCGGCGATACGCTGAGGGCCCGGGCGATCGATACCCTCATCTTCTGGCCCCCGGAAAGCTGCCGGGGGTAATAGTCCATCCGGTCGGCGAGCCTCACCAGCTCAAGCGAGCGCCGGGCGGTCTCGGTGCGGGTCGCAGCCTGCGTCCCGTGCAGGCGCATGGGCACCTCGACGTTCTGGGATACGGTGAGCCAGGGCAATAGCGTCGGCTCCTGGAAGACGAAAGCGAGCCTCTCGACGGCCTTCGACGGCTCCATCCCGTCGACCACGATGCTGCCCGCCGAGACCGGGTTCAGGCCGGAGATGAGCCTCAGGATCGTGGACTTCCCGCACCCGCTCGGGCCGATCAGCGTCACGAAGTCGCCCCGCTCAGCCGAGAAGCTTATGTTGTCGAGCACGAGGGGGCCGTCGCCGTAGCGCTTCTCGACGCCCTTCAGCTCGACGATGGGTGTTTGGGCCTCCCTCATCGGACAGCCGTCCCCTCTGCGAACGGATTGACCGGGTAGGTCTTCATCTTCCCGGGGTTGAGCAGCGCCACCGGGTCGACCTCGGCCTTGAACGCGCGCTTGTCGGCGATGTTCGGATGCCGGCCGCCGTCCTCGAGGAGCACGGTGTGCGGGTTGGCGATGTACACGCCGATCTCCTCGCAGACCCGGATGATCTCGGCCAGGCGCTCCTCCGACTTGAAGAAGACGAGCGGGATCCCTCCGACCACGACCTCGTCCGCGTTGTTGAGGACCGCGTTTCCCCTCATCATCTTCGCGTTGCCCGCCGTCCATTCCAGGTGGAGGAGGATCTCGCCGGGAAACCGCCTCCTCAGCTCCGCGAACTGCTCGCGGAAGTTCCTCCCGAATCCGGCCTGCAGGTAGGTTATCCTGGGGTCCGTCTTGATCGCCCACAGCGTCGTGTGGTTCCAGGTGTAGTCCGTGATGAACGGCGGCTTCGGGGGATCGCTGAGCGGCCTGCGGTAGACGCAGTCGATCCCCGCGGCCGCGGCGCTGGCGACGGCCTCGTCCGCCTGGGCCCGGTCGAGGAGGAGGAACGAGGCCGAGTCACCCGGGCGAAGGTGCTTGGCGAGCGGCTTGAAGTACGCGGGTATCGGCCACTCGAACTGGGTGACGAGGCGCTTGCGCCAGTCCAGTCGGCGCGAGGCGGCGTCCGTCCAGCTGAGCAGGCGGTCCCAGTCTGCAGCGCCCAGGATCAGCTGCTCGTAGTCAATCCTGGGGCCGAGGCGCATCTCCACCTCGACCAGGAGCCCGGTCGTCCCGTAGGTGTGGAGCGCCTTCAGGCTCTGCGCCTCCTCGAGGCGCACCAGCCGGGGTGCTTCCTCGCAGGTGAGCATCGTGAGGGACTTGATGTTGCCTGGGGCGTTGATCCCTCCCCAGGTGATCGACCCTATCCCGCCCGACCCCCCGCACAGGAACCCGCCCATCGTGCTCTTCACCCAGGTCGACGGCATGCAGCGCAGCTCCCAGCCGGACTTCCGCGCCTCGGTCTCGATGCTGCCGAGGCGCGCGCCCGCCTCGACGCGGGCCACGCCCGCGTCGACCGAGAAAATGCGGTCCATCCTTGAAAAATCGATGACCACGCCCCCAAACAGCGGCACGCACTGCCCGTAGTTGCCCGTGCCGGCGCCCCGAGCGACCACCGGGACGCGCGCGCTCCAGCACGCCGAGACTAAGGAGCGCAGCTGCCCGAGGTCCCCCGGGCGCACCACCATGTCGGCCTGCTTGTCTTGGAGCTGGCGCCTGAGCACGGGGGAATACCAGTAGAAGTCCTTGGAAAGCGCCTCCAGCGCGTCCCCGGAATCGACGAGGTTGTCCGCGCCGACCAGGGCGCGCAGCGTCGTCTTCAGTTCCTCGGTTCCGGCAGGCATTCGAAAGGGCGGCAGCAAGAATGTTGCCATCGCGAACGGCGCCGCAAGCTGTCGTTTAGACGCAGAGGCCGCGTTCCGATGGAGTCTTGCTGCGGCGCACCGTGGCACATAGCGTGCTCTGCGCAGTCACCAAAACCGGCATGCTTCTCCTTAAAAGGGCCCGTGTGCCCGCCGCCGTTCTCCCCCCCTCGGTCGCCGGCCCGGCGCCGGACCCCTTGGAGCCGACCGTCGTCTGCGACATCGGGATCGAGGGCAGCAAGATCGCTTCGGTGGCCCGCTCAGCGGACGCGGCGCCCCTTGGGGGGGCGCCCGCGCAGGGGACGTCGGACCTGGACGGGGCGGTGGTCTTCCCGGGATTCGTCGACGCCCACGTCCATCTCGACAAGGCGCACACCTGGGAGCGCGCCCCGAACAGGAGCGGCAGGTTTTCCGAGGCGCTCGATGTTTTGGCCAGGGACAAGGAGAACTGGAACCGGGCCGATCTCATGCGCAGGGCGGGCTTTGCGCTCCACTGCGCCTGGGAGCACGGGACCCGGATCCTGCGCACGCATGTCGACACGTGGCTTCCGTGGGGCGAGGTGAACCACGCGGCGATGCAGGAGCTGCGCGAGGCGTGGGAAGGGCGGATCACGCTCCAGACCGTGCCCCTCACCGGGATCGCGAACTATTCCGGGCCCGAAGGGGACGCGGTGGCTGACCTCGCGGTGAAGTACGGGGCGTGCGCCCTCGGCGGGTGGTCGCCCATGTCGCAGGACCTGCCCGGGCAGCTCGACCGGCTGCTGGCCATCGCGAGGGACCGGGGCCTTGGGCTTGACCTGCACGTGGACGAGAACGGCGACCCGAGGGAGGAGGTGCTTCGCACCCTGGCCGAGGCGGTGATCCGCAACCGGTTCGCAAACCCGGTCGTCTGCGGCCACTGCTGCAGCCTGGCCGTCCAGCCGCCGGAGCGCCAGAGGTCCACGATCGCGCTCGTCCGGGAGGCGGCGATCCGGGTGGTCTCGCTGCCCCTCTGCAACCTCTACCTTCAGGACCGCCGAGGCGGCGAATTCCCGCGCACGCCCCGCTGGAGGGGGATCACGCTCATCCACGACCTTCTCGACGCGGGCGTGCCGGTCGCCTGCGCAAGCGACAATGTCCGCGACGCCTTTCACGCGTACGGGGACCTCGACGCGGCCGAGGTCTACATCCAGAGCGTGCGGATCGCACACCTGGATTCACGCCTCTCGCAGTCCGTGGGCATGGTCACGACCGCGGCCGCCGACTTGGTCGGGCTTCCGGACATGGGCCGCGTGGCGCCGGGCGCGCCCGCCCACTTGGTCGTGTTTCCCGCCCGCTCCTTCAGCGAGTTCCTGAGCAGGCCCGGATCGGACCGCAGGCTCGTCGATGGGGAGGCCGTCCGGGACGCGCGGCCCCCGGGATACGGCGAGCTGCGTTGACCGCCTTGCAGCCACACCTTCGCGAACCCAATCCCCGCAGGAGACCTCCCCGCCCATGAACCTCCGGCTCTGCAAGATCGCCATCACGGCCCTGTCGTCCGTCTTCCTGCTCGTCGTCGTGTTCAACAACCTGACGGATCCCAATTCCAACTACCAGTTCGTCCGGCACGTCCTCAGCATGGACACGACCTTCCCCGGAAACGCGGCAATGTACCGCGCCGTCCAGACGCCGCTGGTCCACAAGGCGTTCTACGCCTCGATCATCGGCTGGGAGGCCCTCTGCTGCGGCCTCATTGGCGCCGGCGCCCTCAAGCTGTGGCGGGCGCGCGGGGCTGCCGCCGCCGAATGGAGGAAGGCCAAGGAACTGGCGTCAATCGGCCTGACGGCAAGCCTGGTCCAGTGGTACTTCGCCTTCATGACCGTGGGCGGCGAATGGTTCCTCATGTGGCAATCCCGGGCGTGGAACGGCCAGGATGCGGCGGGGCGGATGTTCCTGTTCGTGGGCATCAGCCTCCTCTTCCTCAACCAGCCCGACGACTGACGCCCGCGAAGGGGCATCAGGATTTCGCGGCGCCGGATTCGACCGCGTCAAGTACCCAAGCGAACACCCGGCTGCGCGGGTCGCTCGGAATGACCTGCAGCCCCGTTGACAACCCCGAGGGCAGCGGGACCGGAATCGTCAGCGCAGGCAGGCCCGCAAGGCTCGCGGGCGTCGTCAGATCGAGCATCCGGAGCCGGTTGGCCGGCGTGCAGTCGGCCTTGGCGAGCGCCGGGAACGGCGAGGCCGCGATAACGAGAAAATCGTAGGCCTGGAAGAAGCGCTTCCAGGCCAGCACGAGGGCCTCGAAGCTCGGCTCCACCGCGGCCACCTGCGCCGGCGAAATCCCCCGGGCCCGCTCGAGGCGGTCCTGCAGGAGGGGTCCGTACTGCGCGCGGTGCCTCTCGGCCCATTTCTTGTGGATCTTCCAGGTTTCGGCCCCGGCAAGGACGCCGTAGACCTCCGCCGCCGGCGCAAACCTAGCCAGGAGTTCCCCGCGTGTGGACTCGTCGGCGAGCCGCGCAAGCCCGGCTGCCGCCGCGCGGCATGCCACGGCGACCTGGGGCTCAAGATCGGGCATCTCGACGTAGCAGCCGCGGGGCGCAGGGCCGCCCTCGAAGGGCCCGACCAGGGCGTCCAAGACCGAACGCATGTCCGCGGCCGAGCGGGTGAACCAGCCGGCCGTGTCGAACCTCGGCGAGAGCGGGACGGCGTCCGAGATCAGGGCGTCGCCGGGAGTGCCGCGGTAGCCGTATATCCCGCAAAACGCGGCCGGCACCCGGATCGAGCCCCCCGTGTCGGTGCCCACCGCAAAGGGGACGACGTCCGCCGCGACGGCCAGCGCGGACCCGCTGCTCGACCCTCCGGTGGTGCGCCCCGGGAACCGGGGATGCTCGCAGTCCCCGTAGTGGGCGTTCTCCCCGGTGAGGCCCCAGGCGAACTCGAAAAGGTGGGTCTTGCCCGCCATGACGGCGCCCGCCGCGGCAAGGGCCTGCACGATCCTCGAGTCCGATTCCGGCTTCGCCCGGACCTCCGGGAGGAACAGGGAGCCCGCGTACGTGGGCATCCCGGCGACGTCGAACAGGTCCTTCAGCAGGTAGGGGACTCCGCGAAGGGGGTTCCCGGGGCGCGAGCCCGCGAACGCGGCCGCAAGTTCCGATTCCTCAGGAAGTACCGCCAGAGCCGCCCGGCGCTGCGATGGCGACAGAAACGCCTCGGTTCTCCGCCGCAACTCGCGAGCGGCTGCCTCCGGCGCAAGCTGCTGCCATTCGCTAAAGGTCACAGGGCACGATCCTCACCCATTTTCGCGCAAATCGCAACCAGTGAGTGCATTACCTCAGGCTTTCGAGGCGTCCGCCTCGGAACCGGCGCCGACAATGTTAGACTTGTCTAATTAACGTGTTGACTTGCACCCGAACCCGGGCCTGGCTTCGCGCCCCACCCTTCCCGGCTCCATGAATACGACCCGACAAACGGCCATCACCGTGATCCGCTTCTCCGCGCGCATCGCGCGCCAGTGCTCGTCCATGGGATCGCGGCTGCCCGATTGGATGGTGTGCGACACGATCGCGAACGGAACCAGGTTTGCCACCGGGCGCCGGGGACCCGGCGGCGGCGCCGTCTTGCGCTTTGAGCGGGCGTTCGGCGCCGGAAGCCCGGCAAACACCCGGAGGGGTGCCGGGTCCACCGTCCGGGTGCTGGCGGAGGTCGCCGGCAGCGGGTGCGTCGCGCTGAGGCTTCTCCCGGCCTTGGGGGCCGGGAAAAAAACTGGGAATATTCGGGATTTTTGAATCGCGCCGATTCAAAATGAATGCGTCAACAAGGGTCCCCCTCTAAGCCATGTCCAAAGCCACTCCCTCAAAAGCCGCAGAGACGAAGTCCCCCGCATCCGCCCCCGCCGCGCACATGCGCGACAAGAACATCGAGCTGGCCCTTTCATCGATTACGAAGGAGTTCGGCGAGGGCTCGATCATGCGCCTTGGCAGCAACGCCAAGATGAAGGTCGAGACCATGTCGACGGGCTCCCTCGCGATCGACCTCGCGCTCGGCGTGGGAGGCCTGCCCCTCGGGCGGATCGTGGAGGTCTACGGCCCGGAGTCGTCGGGCAAGACGACGTTCTGTCTGAGCGTGATCGCGGAATGCCAGCGCAGGGGCGGCCTGGCCGCGTTCATCGACGTGGAGCATGCGCTCGATCCGAAGTACGCCCGCGTCGTCGGTGTGAAGCTCGACGACCTTCTCGTCTCCCAGCCCGACAGCGGCGAGGACGCCCTGAACATCATGGAGACGCTCATCCGCTCCAACAGCATCGACGTCATCGTGCTGGACTCCGTGGCCGCCCTGATCACGAAGGCTGAGCTCGACGGCCAGATGGGCGACATGACCATGGGAAGCCAGGCGAGGCTCATGTCCCAGGCCATGCGCCGCCTGACGTCCGTCGTCAGCAAGACGAAGTGCGTCTGCATCTTCACCAATCAGATCCGCGAGAAGATCGGCGTGATGTTCGGCAATCCCGAGACGACGAGCGGCGGCCGGGCGCTGAAGTTCTTCTCCTCGATCCGGATCGACATCCGCCGCAAGGACCAGATCAAGACGCCCGAGGGCAAGGTCATCGGCAACCGCACCAAGATCAAGGTGGTGAAGAACAAGGTCGCCCCACCCTTCACGGAGGTCGAGTTCGACATCATGTACGACGAGGGCATCTCGGCGTCGGGCTCCCTCCTCGACCTCGGCCTCGAGCACCGGATCCTCGAGAAGAAGGGCGCGTGGATCACCTACCTGGGCGAGCTTGTCGGGCAGGGACGCGACGCCGCAAAGCAGGCGATCCGGGAGAAGCCGGAGCTCGCGGAGAAGATCACCAAGGCGATCCTCGAGAAGGTGAACGTCACCGGCGGGACCGTCGTCACCGGCGAGACTGCGGCTTAAAGCCGATCGCGCGCAGAAAGGCGTGGGCCAGGACCCTGTGCCCGATCTCCGTCGGGTGCACGCGGTCGGGGGCCACGATCTTGTAGTCAAGGCGGGTGAGGGCGCTGTCGATCGCCGCCTGGGTGTCGGCGAAGAGCGCCTTGTGCCGTGCCGCCAGGTCCCTCACCACCCGCCCGTACTCGTCCATCTGCAGGCGCATGATGTCCCTGCGCTCGGCCTGGACGTAGTAGGGAGTCATGAGGACGAGTCCCTTGAGCAGCGGGCGCGTCCGTGCAAGGAGGCCGTCGTACGTGCCCCGGTACTCTTCGAGCGAGACGGCCGCGGCGCTGTCTACCCCGTCGAACTGCCTCCACACGTCGTTAATGCCGATCATCACCGCAAGCCAATCCGGCTCGAGCGCGATCACGTCCTTGTCCCAGCGGGCCGCCAGGTCCCTCACCGTGTTCCCGCTGATGCCCATGTTCGTGATCCGCACGGGGCGCCTTGGGTGCACCTGGGCCAGGAGCTTGTCCACCTCGGCCACATAGCCCTCGCCGAGCGCCTGCCGGGATCCCCCTCCAACCGGGCGCAGTCGGTTGCAGTCGGTCACCGAGTCGCCGATGAATAGGAGCCGTGCCCCCGCGTTGAGCTTCACGTTTCCATTCATCACAGGTCGCCCGCGGCCGTCAATTCAGGGCGGGTAGTTCTTGCCAAAGAATCGGGGGCGTGAAAAACCTCGCGGACGCCGGCCTTGCGCACGCCTTGGGTGCACCGAGGCCTCCGCCGAGATGGCGCCGCCCAACCCACTGATTTGCCATGAAAACCAACCGACTGCTTTCTCTCGCATGCCTCGCGCTCCTCGCCGGGAGCCGCGCACTGGCCGACACGCCGCCCGCCACGCCCATCTCGCCGGTGCCACCCGGAGTCGCCCTGAGGGCCGCCACGGTGAAGGTGACCGTCGCCCCGGACCACCGGGACTGGACCTACAAGCTGGGCGAGGCCGCCCGCTTCTCGGTCGCGGTCACCGCGGACAGCGAGCCCATCGACGGGGTCATCGTGGCCTACACGGTGGGACCCGACCTGTACCCGGGCGAGATCAAGACCGCCGCGGTGCCGCTGTCCGGCCTCGTTATCGACGCGGGCACGATGAACGCACCCGGGTTCCTGCGCTGCATTGTCACCACCCAGGTCGCGGGGCACAAGTACCGGGGCCTGGCCACCGCGGCGTTCGCCCCCGAGCTGATCAAGCCCACGCAGGTCGAGCCGCCGGACTTCGACGCGTTCTGGGACGCGGGCAAGGCTGAACTGGGAAAGATCCCGGTCGACGCGCGGATGACCCTGATGCCCGAGGCGTGCACCTCGAAGGTCGACGTCTACCACGTGAGCTTCCGGACCGTGGGCCCCTCGTGGAGCCAGGTGCCCGCGCGCATTTACGGCATCCTGTGCGAGCCGAAGGCGCCCGGGCGCTACCCGGCGGTGCTGAAGGTCCCGGGGGCGGGCGTGCGCCCCTACTTCGGGGACCCCGAGCTGGCCGCAAAGGGGACCATCGTGCTCGAGATCGGCATCCACGGCATCCCGGTGAACCTGGCCAAGGAGGTCTACGACGAACTGGCGGCCGGGGCCCTGAACGGGTACTGGTTCTTCAACCTAGACGACAAGGAGACCTACTACTACCGGCGCGTCTACCTGAGCTGCGTCCGCGCGAATGACTTCCTGGCGTCGCGGCCGGACTGGGATGGCAAGAACCTGGTCGTGATGGGCGCGAGCCAGGGCGGCCAGCTCACGATCGTTACCGCAGCGCTCGATCCGAGGGTGACCGGGCTATCGGCCACGCATCCCGCCTTTTGCGACGTCACGGCGGAGCTCAACGGCCGCGCCGGCGGGTGGCCCCACCCCTTCAAGCCCGGCGAGGATGGGAAGCCCTCGGCGCAGGTCACGCCGGCCAAGACCGCAACGACCGGCTACTACGACACGGTCAATTTTGCCAGGCGGCTGAAGGTGCCCGGCTACTACAACTGGGGTTACAATGACGAGGTCTGCCCTCCGACCGCGGCCTACGCGGCGTACGGAGTCATCACCGCGCCGAAGACGCTCGGCGTGACCCTCGAGATGGGCCACAGCTATTCGACCGAGCAGTATGACGCGATCTCGGGCTGGGTCACCGCCTTCCTCGGCCTGAAATAGCCACACCCGGGATGAGAGTCGTTCCGCTCGCGCCGCTGCCCTGGAGGTTCCGGGACTGCTCGGACTCCGCGTGGCTGCCCGCGACGGTCCCCGGCTGCGTGCACACCGACCTGCGCCGGGCCGGGGCGATCCCCGACTTCCTGCGGGGTACAAACGAGGCCGGGCTGCAGTGGATCGACGAGCGCGCCTGGGAATACTCGGCAGAGTTCAAGGCGGGCGCCGCCCTGCTCGGCGAGGAGGTCGTCGAGCTCGTCGCCGACGGCCTCGACACCGTGGCGACCGTGCGCCTCAACGGCGCGGAGGTGGCCCGCACCGAGAACATGTTCATCGGCCACCGGTGGGACGTGAAGCCGCTTCTGCGGGAGGGCCTCAACCGGCTGAGCATCCGCTTCGACAGCGCGACGCGCTACATCCGCACCGAGAGGACAGGCCACAGGCCGCGCGACATCAACGACCCGGTGGGCGGCTGCACGATCATCCGCAAGGAGCAGTGCCAGTTCGGCTGGGACTGGGGCCCGCGCTACGTGACGGCCGGGGTCTGGCGCGACATCCGGCTCGAGGGATGGAGCGGCAACCGGCTGGAGGGCGTCGCCGTCACGCAGCGCCACGCCCGCGACGGGACGGTCACCCTTTCGCTCGCACCGGAGCTGGCGAGGGCCGATACCAGGCCGGTGTGCCGCTGGCGGATCTCGAGCGGCCCCGACGCGTCGTCCGGCGAGGGCACGACGATCGTCATCCGCAGGCCGCGGCTGTGGTGGCCGAGCGGCCAGGGTGGCCAGCCGCTCTACCGGCTCGAGGTCGACGTGGCCGGATCCGACGGCCGGGCCGTCGGCAAATGGACGCGCCGGATCGGCCTGAGAACGGTCGCACTCGACCGGCACCGGGACCGCTGGGGGGAGTCTTTCCAGTTCGTCGTGAACGGGAGGCCCGTGTTCGCCAAGGGGGCCAACTGGATCCCCGCGGACTGCTTTGTCGCACGGCTCGGCCGCGCCGATTACGCCCGCGACCTGGAGGCGGCGGTCGCCGCCAACATGAACATGGTGCGGGTCTGGGGCGGGGGCATCTACGAGTCCGAGGACTTCTTCGACCTGTGCGACGAGCTCGGCCTGCTCGTGTGGCAGGACTTCATGTTCGCCTGCACGCTTTATCCCGGCGACGAGCCGTTTGTCGCGAGCTCGCGCGCCGAGGCGCAGTACCAGGTCCGGCGGCTGCGCCACAGGGCCTGCCTCGCGCTCTGGTGCGGGAACAACGAGATATGGAGCATCAACGCCCGGGAGCTGACCGACCCGAAGAATGCCGGGCAGCGGGCCGACTATTACCGGCTGTTCCACCGCGTCCTGCCTTCGGTCGTCCGCAGGCTCGGCGGGGGGACCGCCTACTGGCCGTCCACGCCATGGAGCGGGGGCGAGGACGCCAGCCACGCGGCGGCCGAGAAGCGCGGGGACGCCCACTTCTGGGACGTGTGGCACGGCAGGAATCCGGTGAAGGACTACGAGAAGTGGGCGTTCAGGTTCGCGTCCGAGTTCGGGATGCAGAGCTACAGCTCCTCCGCCACGCAGGCCGCCTTCTGCCCGGACAAGGACGCCAACATCTTCGGCCCCGCGATGGAGACCCACCAGAAAAACAAGGGCGGCAGCCAGGTCATCCTCGACTACGTCTCGCGCAGGTACCGCTTCCCGAAGAACCAGGACGCGCTTATCTGCCTCTCGCAGCTCAACCAGGTGCACTGCATCCAGACCGGGGTCACCCACTACCGCCGTCTCATGCCGCGCTGCATGGGCTCGCTCTACTGGCAGCTGAACGACTGCTGGCCGGTGGCGTCGTGGAGCTCGATCGAGTTCACCGGCCGGTGGCGGGCGCTCCACCACGCGGCGCGGCGCTTCTACGCCCCGGCGCTCGTGAGCGCCCACGTGCCGGGCGACGAGGTCTTCGGGGTCAACAACTACCGGAGCTCGACCGTGCGGCACGTGCACCTCTACACGAGCTACGACGGGACCCGCGCATCTAGGGGCGTCGTCCGCTGGGACCTGTTCCACCTCGACGGCCGCGTGCTTCTCGCCGGCACCAAGAGGGTCGCGCTGCGCCCGATGCGCAGCGTCCGGCAGGTGACGCTCGACCTGGCCCGGCCCCTCGCGCACTTCGGCCGGGAGAACCTCTACCTGCGGATCGCGCTGGAGGTCGCCGGCGCCCGGGTGAGCGAGGACACCGTGCTTCTTACGCTCCCGCGATTCATGGAGCTGCCCGCACCAAGGACGAAGGTCTCCTTCAGGATGGGCCCCCAGGGGAATGCCGTCGTCGGCTTCACGTCCCCCGTGTTCCAACACCGCTTCGAGTTCGACTTCGCCAGCCACGCCTTCACCTGCAGCGACAATTTCTTCGACCTCTATCCGGGTGAGAAGCGGCTGATCCGGGTCCACTTCGCGCAGAATGCCCCGGAGGACGAGCTTGCAAGGTCCCTGACCCATAGGTCGCTCGCCGACACGTACTAAAGGCCCCATTCATCCTGCTCGTCGCAGGCGGCGCAATGGGCTATGCGTTTCCGTGAAAGCCGCCATGCCCCCAACGACCTTCTCAGGTGCAAAACTCAGTTTGGGACTCGGGCTCCTTGGGTACGCGGCGCTCCTGGTCATCATGATCGGCGCCGTCCCGGGCGGGTCCGATAACTCGGGCTATTTCAACGAGGCGCGCCTCTTCTCGCAGGGACGGATCCACGCCCCCATGCGGGTCCTTGCCGGCATTCCACCCGACGAGGCCACGCAGTACCTCTACGTGCCGCTCGGATTCAAGCCGTCCCCGGGCGGCGGCGCGGAGATGGTGCCCACCTACCCGCCCGGACTGCCGCTCCTTCTCGTCCCGGCCGCGCGCGTCGCCGGATGGGACCACGCCGGGGACCTGGTCCTGATCCTGCATTCGCTCGCGGGCATCGCGCTCACCTTCGCGCTCGGGAGGATCTGCGGCCTGCCCGGGTCATGGTCCTTGGCCGGGGCGGCGGTGCTCGCGGCGAGCCCGCTCTACCTGTTCACCTCGCTCCAGGCCTTGAGCGACGTCCCCGCGACCGCCTGGGCGACGGCGGCGGTGGTGGCGGCGATGAAGAGTCGTGACGGGCCCCGCTGGGCGCTCGTCTGCGGAGCCTGCATCTCGGTGGGATTCCTAGTGAGACCCACCAATCTCCTGATCGCGGTTCCCGTGGCCGTCGCCGTCGGCGTGTCGCCGGGGCGCCTCGCCCTTGTCGCCCTGGGGTCGCTCCCCGGCATCGCGACATGGATGGCAATAAACCACGCCGCCTACGGGAACGCCTTCCAGAGCGGCTACGGCGCGATCGGAGGCGAATTCCATTCCGGGCTGGTCGCCGGCACGCTTCGGTACTGCGCATGGTGGCTGCCGCGGCTCCTCAGCCCGATCGTGGTCGCCGCGCCGCTGCTCCTCGCCTTTCCGAGGCTCTGGCCCCGGGTCGCCGCCATCTTGGCCGCATGGGCCGCCTGCTTTGTCGCATTCTACGCGCCCTACCGGTGGACCCACGAGCAGTGGTGGTTCCTCAGGTTCCTCCTGCCCGCAGCCCCCGCGCTCATTGTGGCCGGGCTTCTGGTCGCGCGCCACCTGCTGGAGAAGGCCACCGGGCGCCTGCCGGACCATGCGCGGCGCCTGCTGCCGGCCCTTGTCCTTGCCGTCGCCGTCGGCGTCGAGCTGGGCCAGACCTCGCCCCTGCTGGAGGCCCGGACCGTGGGCCACGAGGAGCTCAAGTACGGGCGAGTGTCGAAATGGCTCACGGCGCACGTGCCGGCGAATTCCGTAATCGTCGTGTCGCAGGCCAGCGGCGCCCTGTTCTACTTCACGGATTTCACGCTGCTGCGGCACGAGCAGATCGGGCCGGCCGTCTCCAGGCGGATCCTTGCATCGCTCCAGTCCGCGGGCCGGCCCCTCTATGCCGTCCTCTGGCCGTTCGAGGCGGATGCGCTAAGGAAGCTGCCGGGAACGTGGGCCCGCGTGGGGTCGGTGAACGACGTGGGCATCTGGCGGTGCGATCCGGCCGGGCCCGCCGGGTAGCCCGCGCGCGCCGCCGCCTCGCGGCGGTCCCTTGGCGCTTGAGTCCGGGGCGCAGGGACGGTTGGTTGGGCCGCAATGGCGCGACAAAAGGACACGATCGCCGCCCTCGCGACACCCGCAGGCACTGCGGCGCTCGCGACCATACGTATCAGCGGACCTGATACACAACATCTTGCAAGGGACATCTTAGGGGTCGCCCCCCTGCCGCGCTTCGCCACGCACGGCGACTACACCGACCGGGGCGGCGACGTCGTGGACGACGTCGTCGCAACCCTCTATGCCGGGCCGAACTCCTACACCGGCGAGGATTCGCTCGAGATTTCCTGCCACGGGAGCCCGTTCATCGCCCACAAGATCCTCGCCGACCTCCTCGCGCGCGGATGCCGGCCTGCCGAGCCCGGCGAGTTCACACAGAGGGCGTTCCTGAAAGGGCGCATGGACCTGAGCCAGGCGGAGGCGGTGATGGACCTCATCAACGCACGCAGCGAGCGGGCCCTGGCGGCAGCCCGACAGGTCCTCAGGGGCGCCCTCGGCCGCCACATGACCGGGCTTGTCGACGGCGTCCTCGGCGCACTCGCGACCGTCGAGGCGTATATCGACTTTCCCGACGAGGATCTTCCCCCGGAGGACCGCGGGAGGCTTGCGCAGCGGATTGCCGCCGTGCTCAGTGGCGCCGAGCAGCTCCTCGCCACCGAGCGCACGGGCGCGCTTCTTCGGGAGGGAATCGCAACCGTCATCGTGGGCGAACCCAACGCGGGCAAAAGCTCGATCCTCAACCTGCTAGTTGGCAGCAGCCGCGCGATCGTCAGCCCGCAGCCTGGGACGACGCGGGACTTCATCGAGGAGCGGATCAATGTCGGCCCGCACGGCCTGCGCCTTGTGGACACCGCCGGCCTCAACCCCCACGCCACGGGCCTCGAGCTCCAGGGAGTCGAGAAGACCCTCGAGTGCGCCGAGCGCGCGGACCTCTTTCTCGTCGTCCTCGACGCCACCCACCCCACCCCGCCCCTTCCGGAACGGATTTCAAGGTGTATCACAGAATTAAATACACTTGTGGTGCTCAACAAGGCGGACCTGCTCGGACGGGGCGGCCCCGTCGCCGAGGCATTGCCAGGATTCCCGTCGGTCACGGTGTCGGCATTGAGGGGCGAGGGCCTCGGGGCGCTCGTCGCGCGGCTGGAGAAGCTCGCTGACAGCCTTCAGCAGACGGTCGGTGAGGAGCGGATCGCGATCAACGTCCGTCACGCCCATTTCCTATCGGAGGCGCGCGCCTGCCTGGCCGCCGCGCTCGAGAAAGTCTCCTCGAAGGGGCCTCCCGAGCTCCTTGCGAGCGACCTGCGGGGGGCGCTCGCCGCCTTCGGGGAGATCTCCGGCAAGGTGGACAACGAGCGCATGCTCGATCAATTGTTCGCATCCTTCTGCATCGGAAAATGATGGAGCTGGCCGGGGTTGCCCCTTGGCTCTGCCACATCCCAGCTGAATAAAAAGATATAAGTCGTTGTATATAAATAAACAACAATATGAAGTGATTGTGTGCGGCGCCGGGCATGCCGGCGTGGAGGCCGCGCTCGCTGCTTCGAGAACAGGTGCCTCCACCCTGCTCCTTACCGGCAACATCGACACGATCGCCCAGATGAGCTGCAACCCGGCCATAGGCGGCCAGGCCAAGGGGCAAATCGTCCGGGAGATTGATGCGCTTGGTGGAGAAATGGCGATCAACACGGATGTGACCGGGATTCAGTTCAGGCTCCTGAACGAGTCGAAGGGCCCCGCCGTTCAATCACCAAGGGCCCAGTGCGACAAGAAGGCGTATCAATTTCGGTTGAAGCATACTCTTGAACTCCAGCCCAACCTCACCCTATTCCAGGCGACTGTTACCGGCCTAATCTTCGAGAAGGATCTTGTCGTGGGCTGCCGCACGAATCTGGACATCGAGTTCCATGGGCGCTGCGTCATCATCACCACAGGCACCTTCTTGCGCGGCCTGATGCACATTGGCCAGAATAAGAATGAAGGCGGCCGCCTCGGGGATTTTAGCGCGAAGACACTCTCGGCAAGCCTTCTGGAAATTGGCATGGAATTGCGGCGCCTAAAGACCGGCACGCCGCCTAGAGTCCTGGGCCGGAGTATCGATTTTTCAAAGATGCGAGAGCAGAAGGGCGATCCCGAGCCCACACTGTTTGCGTTTCATGATACGCGTGATCCTGAGGATTTGTTCCACGTGGAACATTCCGGGGAAAGGCGGATCGGCTGGGTTCCGGGTACCGAACAGGTCTCATGCTGGATGACCCATACGACCGAATCGACTGCCGAGATCGTCCGTGCCAACCTTCACAAGTCCGCCATGTACAGCGGGGAGATTAGCGGTGTCGGCCCGAGGTACTGTCCAAGTATTGAGGACAAGTTTGTCCGCTTTGCCGACAAACCCCGACATTTGCTATTCCTAGAACCTGAGGGCCGCACAACCAACGAGTATTATGTAAACGGTCTTTCAACATCACTGCCGTTTGATGTCCAACTCGACATGGTGCACAGCATTCCTGGTCTTGAGAACGCCGTTCTTCTACGGCCCGCCTATGCCGTGGAATACGACTTCGCACCGCCGACACAACTTTACCCATCCCTGGAATCAAAGAAGGTCGGCAATCTCTTTCTAGCAGGACAAATCAACGGAACATCCGGCTATGAGGAGGCTGCTGGCCAGGGCCTTGTCGCCGGAATCAATGCCGCCTGCAAGGCTAGGGGAGAGCCCCCCCTAATTCTTGGACGCCATGAGGCTTACATCGGCGTCCTGATCGACGATCTAGTGACCAAGGGTACCGACGAACCGTACCGAATGTTCACTAGTCGCGCGGAATACAGGCTGCTTCTGAACCATGGAAGCGCAGAGCTTCGCCTTGCCCACCATGCAACAATCCACAAGTTGATCAGCCCCAGTCGCCTAGTGCGTATTCGCGAAAAAGCATCACGTATTCAGGCATGGGTGGAAAGATTTAACACAACACGTTATAATGTAGTTACTTGGGCAACAAACATTTGCAAATCTGGGGAAGGAGGCCCTCTGCCAGACGATTTTGTAAAGGAGCCTCCTGAGATTCGCCAAGAAGTTTTATATCGTGTTATTTATAAAGGATATATAGATCGTGAACAGCGTGAGGCTGAGCGCCTTAGACACGTCGAAAAGATCCGGATCCCCGTCAAATTGGACTATATGGTAATCCCAGGGCTGCGCCGTGAAAGCGCCCTGAAACTGTCTCAGATAAAACCACTTACACTTGGCCAGGCCAGTCGCATGAGCGGTGTGAACCCAACCGACATCAGCTTGCTCATGGTCGCGATCGAGGCCAGCAGGGAAGGGGAGTCCACCGCTTGAGGGCCAACCACCTGAACGAGCACACCGCGATCATTTCGGCGCGGCGTGAAGCCCTGTGCGACACCCTCGCGCGGATAATCGGGCGCTCCGACCGCTTTGTCTGGGAGATCGGAAGCGGCCACGGCCACTTCCTGACTGCATATGCCGCAGCCCATCCGGACGAGACCTGCGTGGGAATCGACATCGCATCCGAAAGGGTTGCCCGGGCTGATCTCAAGCGCCGGAGGTCCAAGCTTGAGCACCTTCACTTTGTCCGCGCCGACGCCGAGGATTTTCTGGCTTCGATGCCGCAGAACGCCCGGTTCACGTCGATCTTCATTCTGTTCCCGGACCCGTGGCCCAAACGGCGCCACCACAAGAACCGGATCATGAAGCACCAATTCCTGGCGGGCGTGGCGGCGCGGTCGGCAAAGGGAGCCCAGCTCTTCTTCAGGACTGACCATGAGCCCTATCTTCGCGACGCGGCCTCAGTTCTCCGCGAGAACGCGGATTGGATCCAGGAAGAAACGGCCACGCTGCCGTTCGAGGAGCCCACGGTTTTTCAGAAGCGCGCGGCGCGATATTTTACCCTCGTTGCAATCCGCAGATAGGCCCCAGAATCGTCATCCGGAAGCCAGCCGCCTACATGAAATACGAGGGAGAGAGTGGACATTGATCGCGCACGCGGCGCCCATCCGGGCGCCGAAGCCGCATCTTATAGGATGACCACGTCCCCAACACCTTCCCGAACGGCACTCCTGCTTGCATTCGCGGCCATCTACCTGATCTGGGGTAGCACGTATCTGGGGATCCGCGTCGCCGTCCAGACCATGCCCCCGTTCCTCATGGCGGGTATGCGGTTTGCGGTCGCGGGAGTCCTCATTTTCGGATTCCTCCGGTTCAGGGGTGCGGCCTGGCCCACCGTGAAGCAGTGGAGGGACCAGTTGGTCATCGGAATCTTCATCCTGCTCGGGGGCAACGCGGTCGTATCGTGGGCCGAGCAGCGGACGCCCTCAGGCATCACTTCCCTGATACTGGGGTCATCGCCGCTCGTCATGGTCCTCCTTGAATGGATCCGCCCGGGCGGCAGAAAACCCACGGTCAGCCTCATCGTCGGGGTGGCCGTCGGAATCCTTGGAATCGTCCTGCTCCTTGGCCCCGACGCGATCCCAGAGGGCTATCGGCCCCCTGCCGCCGACATCATTGCTCTCTTTGTGGCCAGCACAAGCTGGTGGATAGGATCGCTTTACGGCAAGCACGTCAACACGGGTACCCCGCTCCTGATGGCGGCGGCAATGCAGATGCTGGCAGGGAGTATGTGCATGCTATTGACAGGCTTTATCTTAGGGGAGGGGAGTGCCCTCCATTTCTCGTCGATCAGCCTCCACTCGTGGCTGGCGTTCAGCTACCTCGTGGTCGCGGGTTCCATTGTCGCATTCCCCGTCTACGTGTGGCTGCTCGAGCACAGCACGCCGGCCAAGGTCTCGACCTACGCCTACGTGAACCCCGTGGTCGCCGTGATCCTTGGCTGGGCCGTTCTGGGCGAGCCGCTGAACCTGCGCATACTCCTCGCATCCGTCGTGATCGTCGGGGCGGTGGCAATCATCACGATAGGAAAGACGCGGACGGCCGCGAAGCCATGAAAGGCACTTCCCCGAGGAATAAGCGCCCCGCATTTGTTGTTTCGGTTGTTGACGGAGAGAGGGCCCATTGCCTACGACTAAACGTTTCAAGTCACACCAGCTTCGAGTCCAATCCATGCGTCGGTTCACCAAACTCGCCCTGATCCTGGCATCCCTTTTGACCGGGGTGCCGGCGTTTGCCGCTGAGGGTAGTGGGGTGGAAACGGCCGCAACGCCGCTGTTCACGATCGGGCCTCTGCCCGTGACCAACAGCATGGTGACGAGCTGGGTGGTGGCTCTGGCCCTCATCATCGTTATTCGCCTGGCCATAAGGAGGCCGAAGCTCATCCCGACCCGGGCGCAGGCGATCGTTGAGAATCTGGTCCAGGGGATACTCGACCTAACCTCTCCCATCGTCGGGAGCAAGGTGGCCCTGCCGACGTTCCCCCTCCTGATCTCGCTCTTCACGTTCATCCTTATACAGAACTGGAGCGGGCTCTTCCCGGGTGTAGGCACGATCTACATGGCCGACCACAAGACGGGCGATTGGATGGAATTGATCCGGCCAGGCAATGCCGACCTTAACGGCACGCTCGCCCTCGCCGCCGTGGCCATCGCCGGCTGGTTCTATTTCATCATGCGGTACGCAGGGCCTGTCCTCGTCCTGAAGGACATTTTTGGCAATAAGGCGGACAAGAGGGAGGTCCCCGCGGTGATCTACTACCCTCTCTTTGTCATCTTCTTCCTGGTCGGGATCATAGAGGTTGTCTCGATCGCCTTCCGCCCGATTTCGCTCTCGCTGCGACTCTTCGGCAACGTTTTCGGCGGCGAGAGCCTCATGCATGCGATGAGCGGCATGCAAAAATGGGGACTTCCGGCGCCGTTCTACTTCCTCGAGCTGCTGATCGGCTTTGTCCAGGCGTTCGTCTTCACGCTCCTCGTCAGCGTCTACATTGGGCTCATCTGCAACCACGGAGACGATCACCACGAGGAACACGCCGAGGAAACCAGCGGATCCGAGCACTGAACCACACCTTTCCCGCCGGGACCGTGCCAAGCGTGCGGACGGCGGCAATCCACCAATAAATAAGCACACACCACAATGACGCACATACTCGCTGAAATGACAGGAAGCATCCAAGGCGGTTTAGGCTGCCTTGGCGCCGCCATCGGAGTCGGACTCGTTGGCTTCAAGGCCGCGGAGGCCGTCGGCCGCAACCCCGGGGCCTCAACGAAGATCCTCGTCCAAGGCATCCTTGGCATGGCCCTCGCCGAGGCGGTCGCATTCTACGCGCTCTTCATCAAGTAATCTCCCTCGATTACCCCGCGCCGGCGCAGGTCGCCGGCGCGCTCACTTCCAAAGCCCCCTGCCATGCTCTCCCATCTGATCATCCTTGCCCAGGCCGCGGCCCCCGTGGCCGATGCTGCCAACAATGGCGCGGCCGCCAGCGGCATCACGAAGATCACGCACGATTTCGGCCTCAGCTTGCCGTTCTTCTTGGCGCAGGTCGTGAACTTCTGCGTCGTCGCGGTGATTCTGTGGAAGTTTGCCTTCAAGCCCGTCCTGGCGACGCTCGACGAGCGCAACAGGAAGATCGCCGATGGGCTGCGCTATACCGACGAGATGAAGGCCAAGCTGGAGGCCGTGCAGCAGGAGAGCGCCGCGAGCGCCAAGCGCGCCCAGGCCGACGCCACGAGGATCATCGAGGAGGCCCGCAAGTCGGCGAAGGAGTTCTTCGAGAAGCAGACCCAGGAGACCGCGGCCAAGGCCGGGGACATTCTTGCGAAGGCCGAGCAGGCGATCGAGCTCGAGAAGAAGAAGATGCTCGCCGAGGCGCGCACGGAGATTGCCCGGCTGGTGGTCGAGACGACGCAGCGCGTCCTCTCCAAGGAGCTCTCCGAGGCCGACCGCAGCCGCTACAACGAGTCCGCCGCGCGCGAGCTCACCAACGTCTGATCCGAGCCTGGAGATCGAGTCAAATGGCCTCCCACGCGAAAGCCGCCCAGAAGTTCGCACGCCAGCTTTTTGCGATGAGCATCGTCGACGGCGCCGTCTCCGCCGACCGGGTGGCCGGGGTCCTCGAATACGTCGAGAAGCACCATCCCGCCAATCCGGTGATGGTGTTGAAGGCATACCGTCGCCTCGTCGCCGCCGAGATCGCAAAGAGCCTGGCGGTCGTCGAGCACGCGGGCGCGATCAACGACGCGATGCTGGCCGCCATCGCCGCCTCAATGACAAAGAAATACGGCCGCTCCGTCACCGCAACGGCTAGGCCTAGCCCCGCGCTCCTCGCCGGACTGAGGGTCCAGGTGGGCGACGACATCTACGAGTCGTCCGTCGCTGGGCAGCTGGCCGTCCTCGCCGCGTCCGTCTGAGGCATCCCACCCACCTTAACATAACCACCTCCCAACTCCCAAGAACCGCTCCATGAGCACCGTCCTCGAACAAATCGAACAGCAGATCGCCAAGCTCTCCAGCAAGGCGGTCAAGAAGAACACGGGCAACATCCGCACGGTCGCGGACGGGGTCGCCAAGATCGACGGCCTCTCCGACGTGATGTACAACGAGATGGTGCAGTTCCCCGGCGGGGCGATCGGGATCGCGCTGAACCTCGAGGAGGACGAGGTCGGATGCGTCATCCTGGGCGACATCTCCCAGCTGAAGGAGGGCGACGAGGTGACGACGACCGGCCGGCTCCTGTCCGTCCCGGTGGGCAAGGAGCTCCTCGGCCGCACGGTCGACGCGCTCGGCAACCCCGTCGACGGAAAGGGCCCGCTCGGCGCCAAGGAATTCTACCCGGTCGAGAGGATCGCGCCCGGCATCATCGTGCGCAAGGGCGTGTCCCAGCCCCTGTTCACGGGAATCATGGCGCTTGACTCGATGATCCCGATCGGCCGCGGGCAGCGCGAGCTGATCATCGGCGACCGCGGAACGGGCAAGACGACCATCACGATCGACACGATCATTAACCAGGCCAAGATCAACAAGGTCGGGCTCGCGTCGGGGGACAAGAATTTCCGGCCGGTGTACTCGATCTACGTCGCCGTCGGCCAGAAGAACTCGAACATCGTGCGCACGCTCTCGGCCCTCGAGGCGGCCGGCGCGCTCGAGTTCACGGTCGTCGTGGCGGCCCCCGCGGCCGACAATCCGGCCAACCAGTACATCGCCCCGTACTCGGGCGCGGCCATGGGAGAGTGGTTCATGGAGAATGGCATGGACGCCCTCATCGTGTACGACGACCTCTCGAAGCACGCGGTCGCCTACCGGCAGATCTCGCTGATCCTGAAGCGCCCCTCGGGCCGCGAGGCCTATCCGGGTGACGTGTTCTATCTGCACAGCCGGCTCCTCGAACGCGCCGCGCGTCTAGACGGGAAGGGCTCGCTCACGGCGCTCCCGATCGTCGAGACGCTGGCCGGCGACGTCTCGGCCTACATCCCTACGAACATCATCTCGATCACGGACGGGCAGATCTTCCTCGAGACGGACCTTTTCAACCAGGGGATCCGGCCCGCGGTTTCGGTCGGCCTCTCCGTCTCGCGCGTAGGCTCGGCCGCGCAGATCAAGGCCACAAAGCAGGTCGGCGGAAAGCTCAAGGGCGAGCTCGCCCAGTTCCGCGAGCTCGCTGCGTTCGCGCAGTTCGGATCGGACCTCGACGCGAAGACGAAGGCGCAGCTCGAGCGCGGCAACCGCATCGTCGAACTCTTTAAGCAGCCGGCCTTCGCGCCCCAGCCGATCGAGCTCCAGGTCGCCGTCCTCTTCGCCATGCAGAAGGGCCTCTTCGAGAACGTCGAGATCCAGAAGGTCTCGGCCGCCGCGGCGTCGCTTAAGAATTTCTTCACAACCCGCAAGGACGCGCTCCTTGCGGAGATCCGCACGAAGGCGGCCCTGGACAAGGACCTCGAGGCCAGGCTCCAGGCCGCGTGCGAGGAGTGGAAATCGTCCTATTCGGCCTGAGCCGGCCGCCCCGGGATCCCTGACAAACCCCTTCGATGCCCAGCACCCGCGACATCCGCCGGCGAATCAAGTCGGTCAAAAACACACGCCAGATCACGAAGGCGATGGAGCTTGTCGCGGCCTCGAAGATGAAGAAGGCGCAGCAGACGGCGATCAACGGCCTTCCGTACGCCAACCTCCTCGCCGACGTCCTGGCCTCGCTCGCTTCGAGGATAGAGGAGACCTCCCATCCCTTCCTCGTGCAGCGCCCGGTGAGGACGCGCGGCATCCTGCTCATCACGACCGACAAGGGCCTCTGCGGCCCCCTGAACGCGAACCTCTTCAAGCTCGTGTCGGAGATCCACACGCCCGTGAAGTACTACTCGATCGGGCGCAAGGGCACGCAGTTCCTTGCCCGCACGAAGCGCGCGATGGTCGCGGAATTCCAGGTCCACGACCGCGTCCCGTTCGCCGAAGTCAAGGTGGCCTCGGAGTTCATGATCAAGCAGTACCTCGAGGGGGAGATCGACACGATCGAGGTGATCTACCCGAGGTTCAAGAACACGCTCGTCCAGGTGCCTACGGTGAGGCCGGTGCTGCCGCTTGAAAGCCTCAAGGACTTTCTCGACCAGCTCGGCAAGGACACGGGCACCGTGCGGGTTCCGCATGCCGACGACAGGGAGTTCCTGTTCGAGCCCGGGATCACCGAGGTGCTCAACGCCCTCCTGCCGTTCTACGTCGACCACCAGATCCACCAGATCGCGCTCTCGGCGAAGGCGTCCGAGCACAGCGCCCGGATGGTCGCGATGAAGACGGCCAAGGACAATGCGACCGAGCTGCTGGACGACCTGACGCTCGAGTACAACAAGGCCCGCCAGGCCGCCATCACCCAGGAGATCCTCGAGATCGCCGCGGCGCAGTACAGCGCGGCCTAAGCCTCAGCCCTTTAGAACCCAACCCACCCCCTTCTCGACACAATGAATACAGGAAAAATCGTCCAAGTGATCGGCCCCGTGGTCGATGTCCAGTTCGCCGAGCACGCGATCCCGCCGATCTACCAGGCGCTCACCATCGACTTCACGGTGTCGGGCAAGAGGGAGCTTCTCACGCTGGAGATCCAGCAGCACCTCGGAGGCGGAGTGGCCCGCGCGATCGCGATGTCCTCGGTCGAGGGCCTGAAGCGCGGGATGACGGTCACGGATACCGGAGGCCCGATTACGGTGCCCGTCGGCGACGGGGTCCTCGGGCGGATCTTCAACGTCACCGGCGACACGGTCGACGGGCGCGGCGAGGTGAAATACGAGAAGCGCTACCCGATCCACCGGCCGGCGCCCTCGCTCGTGGACCAGGACACCAAGGCGGAGATCCTCGAGACCGGCATCAAGGTGATCGACCTCATCTGCCCGTTCATCAAGGGGGGCAAGGCCGGAGCGTTCGGCGGGGCCGGCGTCGGCAAGACCGTCGTGATCCTCGAGCTCATCAACAACATCGCCAAGGCCCACGGCGGATTCTCGGTGTTCGCGGGCGTCGGCGAGCGCTCCCGCGAGGGCAACGACCTCTACCACGAGATGTCCGAGGCCGGCGTCATCAACCAGAAGGACCTCTCCAAGTCCAAGGTGGCGCTCGTCTACGGGCAGATGAACGAGCCCCCGGGGGCCCGCATGCGCGTCGGCCTGTCGGCCCTCGCAATGACCGAGTACTTCCGCGACGAGAAGAACCAGGACGTGCTCCTGTTCATCGACAACATCTTCAGGTTCTCCCAGGCGGGCTCCGAGGTGTCCGCGCTCCTCGGCCGCTCGCCCTCGGCTGTCGGCTACCAGCCGACCCTGGCAAACGAGATGGGCGTGCTTCAGGAGCGGATCACCTCAACGAACAAGGGGTCCATCACCTCCGTGCAGGCCGTGTACGTGCCCGCGGACGACTTGACCGACCCGGCCCCGGCGAACACGTTCGCCCACCTCGACTCGACCATCGTCCTCGAGCGGTCGATCGCGGAACTCGGGATCTATCCGGCCGTTGACCCGCTGGCCTCCGTCTCGAAGGCCCTCGAGGTCTCGATCGTCGGAGAGGAGCACTACAACGTCACGCGCGAGCTCCAGCGGGTGCTCCAGCGCTACAAGGACCTCCAGGACATCATCGCGATCCTCGGCTTGGACGAGCTGTCGCCCGAGGACAAGCTCACGGTCTACCGCGCACGCAAGATCCAGCGCTTCCTTTCGCAGCCCTTCTCGGTCGCCGAGGTGTTCACGGGAACGCCCGGGAAGTACGTCCCTGTCAAGGAAACCGTCCGCGGGTTCAAGATGATCCTGGACGGCCAGCTCGACGACGTGCCCGAGGGCGACTTCTACATGAAGGGCGGCATCGAGGAGGTCATCGCGGCTGGCAAGAAATAGCCCCATGCCCCTCACCCTTGAGATCGTCACCCCGGAGGCCCGGGTGTACTCCCAAACGGTCGACTCGGTCGTCATTCCGACCGTGGAGGGGGAGGTGGGCATTCTCCCGGGGCACGTCCCGCTCATGACGCAGGTCGGCGCCGGCGAATTGCGGGCGACCAAGGGCAACGTGACCGAGCTCTTAATCGTCGGGGGCGGGTTCGCCCAGGTCACCGCGGAGAAAGTCTCGATACTGGCCGACAGCGCGATCGAGGCGCAGCGGATCGACGTCAACGTGGTCGAGGATGCGATGAAGCGCGCCGAGGACGCCCTGAAGGGAATGGCCCACCTTTCGCAGGCCGAGGTCGAGCGCCTCGAAGCCGTCGTTCGGTTCTCTGTTGCCCAGCTGACCGTAAAAAAGAAGCGGTGATGGGGTGGGGGTCGCACGACCCTGGGGTTGAACCAGGTCTCAAGGGATCGGAAATTGTGGATCGGGAAATCTGCCTGTTTTGGGCTGTTTTGGCTCCATTTTGCCCAATATTCATGTGTTTTTGCCAAAATTCGGCCGATTTCGTGCGATAATAGCCCGACTTGGAATGCACCGCTAGGTTCGTTGGATTCTCTCCTTTCTACATGATTATCTTGAAACTGAGTCTCAGTTCCCTTATATAATCCCTCCTTTGATGCTAGGATCTCGAAACATCCCTCCGTTTCCGCTCTGCCAGCTTCCCGCGCACGCGACGGGTCGGGTCTGCGAGCTTAAGGGCGATTCCGAGTTCTGCCAGCGGGTCCGGGAGATGGGATTTGGCGAATCCACCTTCGTGACCAAGGTCGCGGGAACCCGCACCATCCTGTGCCAGGTCAACGGCACGCGAATCGCGCTGAGCCACCGCGCAGCCAGCCAGATCTTGGTCGAGCGGATCGGGACCCGCTAAGGGCGAGGCGATCCCATGGCGGCGGTGGTCAAGCTCTCCGACCTTCCCATTGGCGCGTCAGCCGTCGTGCGTGAGTTCCCAAAGGCGGCCTCCGGCTCGGTCCGCCTGAGGGAGATGGGGCTTCTCGCGGGCACCCGGGTCACGCTCGTGCGGTGCGCCCCCTTCGGCGACCCGATTGAGATCAAAGTCCGCGGCTACCACCTGACCCTGCGCAAGAGCGAGGCGGAGCACGTGCTGGTCGAGCCCTCCGAGCCATGAACCCGGCACCGAAGGCTCCGGTCCCCTCGCGGCCGCCGGTCTACGCGCTCGTCGGCAATCCGAACTGCGGAAAGAGCACGCTTTTCAACGCCCTCACGGGACTCAAGCAGAAGGTGGGCAACTACCCGGGCGTCACCGTCGAGAAGAAGATGGGGACGGTGTACTCGCAGCACGGCCAGCCGATCTCGGTCATCGACCTGCCCGGGGCGTACTCGCTGGCCGCGCGTTCCCCCGACGAGGCGGTGACGCGCGACGTCCTCCTCGGCAGGCGCGCCGACACGCCCCAGCCGGACCGCATCCTGTGCATCGTCGACTCAACGAACCTCGAGCGGAACCTCTACCTCGTCCACCAGGTGCTGGACCTCGGCCGGCCCGTCATCCTTGTCCTCAACATGATGGACCTGGCGGCCAAGGCGGGCCTGTCCATCCGCGTCGCCCGCTTGGAGCAGATGCTCGGGATCCCGGTGATCCCGTGCGAGGCGTCGAACGGCAAAGGGATCATCGAGCTCAAGCTCGCGATGAGCCGGCACGACCTGCCCCTCTCCAGGCACGCGTGGAACATCCCGGCGGCCATCGCCTCGGCGGTCGCCGAGCTGCAGGCGTCGCTCGTCGCCAACGGCGGCAAGGCGCCGCTGATCGCGCGCGCCGAGGCGCTCCTCCTCCTCACGGACCAGGATTCCGTGCGCGTCTCGGGGTCCACGCCGCTCGACCCGCGCACCGAGGAGATCCTCAAGTCGTGGCAGGGGCGTTGGGAGGCCGACGGGATGGACTGGGCGGGCACGCTCGTGAATTCGCGCTACGAGGCGATCGGCTCCATCGCGGCCGAGGTCACCCACGCGGCCCATTCGTCAGGGCCGAGCCTGAGCGACCGGATCGACACCGTCGTCACCCACCCGGTCTGGGGCTGGCTGGTCCTCGGCGTCGTCATGACGCTGCTCTTCGTCAGCATCTTCTCCCTCGCCCAGGCGCCGATGGACTGGATCGGGAACCATACGACCCTGCTCGCGAACTGGATCAAGGCCTCGATGCCGGCGGGTGACCTGCGCAACCTGATCACGGACGGGGTCATCGGCGGGGTGGGCACCATCGTCACCTTCCTCCCCCAGATCCTCATCCTCTTCTTCTTCATAGGCCTCCTCGAGAACACCGGCTACATGGCGCGCGCCGCCTTCATCATGGACCGGCTGATGAGCCGGGTGGGGCTGAACGGCAAGTCCTTCATCCCGCTCCTCAGCTCCTACGCGTGCGCCATCCCCGGCATCATGGCGACGCGCACGATCGAGGACCCGAAGGACCGCCTCGTCACGATCCTCGTCGCGCCCCTGATGAGCTGCTCGGCGCGCCTTCCCGTCTACCTGCTGATGATCGCGGCGCTCCTGCCGGGCACCCGCGTGTCGCTCGCCGCAAAGGTGGGCATCATGGTGCTGATGTATGCGCTCGGCACGCTGGGCGCGTTCGGCTTCGCCTGGCTCTTCAAGCGCACGCTCCTCAGGGGCAAGCCGCCGCTCATGATCATGGAGCTTCCCCCCTACAGGCTTCCCCGCCTGAGGGACGTCTGCCTGCACATGCTCGAGCGGGCGGGCCTCTTCCTGAAGAGGGCGGGCACCGTGATCCTCGCCATCAGCATCGTGCTCTGGTATCTCTCGGCCCACCCGAGAGCCCCGCAGGGGGCCACCGCGACGCAGCAGCTCGCCCAGAGCTTTGCCGGCCGCGCGGGCCGCCTGATCGAGCCCGTCATCAGGCCGATCGGCTTCGACTGGCAGATCGGGATCGGGCTCATCAGCTCGTTCGCCGCGCGCGAGGTCTTCGTCAGCACGATGGGCGTGGTCTTCAACGCCGAGGCCGGCGAAGGGGACACCACGACGCTCCAAAAGGCGCTCCATTCGGCGAAATGGCCGGATGGCCGCATGCTCTTCACCCCGCTTGTCTGCTTCACACTGATGATCTTCTACGTCTTCGCGATGCAGTGTATGAGCACGATCGCCGTCGTCCGAAGGGAGACCAACTCCTGGCGCTGGCCCATCTTCCAGACCGCCTATATGACTGGCGCCGCGTGGATCTTGTCGTTCATTGTCTATCAGGCAGGCACTGCGCTTGGCTTCTGACCCCCATGTCACCCGGACTCCAGACTCTTGCAGCGCTCCTGATCGCGGCCGCGGCCGCGGCTTGGCTCGTCATGCGCTCGCTCGCCAAGCGGCGCAATCCGGGCTGCGGCGGGGACTGCGGGTGTCCGTCCGGGGACCTGCGGGCCCGGGCGCGCGACCAGGAGAAGCCCGTCCGGACGCAAGATTGACCCGTCCGGTTTGACAGGCGGGCGCAGTCCGCGCCTCAATCACGGCGCCAGGCCCGCCCCCCCCGACCGATGTCCATGCTCATCATCCACGACCCCCGGTGCGCCGAATACGGGTCCTTCCAGCACCCCGAGAGGCCCACGCGGGTGTCCCGGACGGCGGAGCACCTCCGCGGAGCCTTCCCTTCGTGGGCCTGGAGGGACATGGTGGACGACGTCCCGGACGCGACGCTGCTCCTGGCCCACACGGCCGAGCACCTCGCCCGCCTTAAGGTGCCCGCCGACTTTGACGCGGACACGGGCTATTTCCCGGACATCGGCCTGCATGCCCGGCGCTCCGTGGGGGCGGCGCTTGCCGCCGCCGACCACGTGCACAGGACCGGGCAGCCCGCCATGGCGCTCATGCGGCCCCCGGGGCACCACGCGACCGCCAGCCAGGCGATGGGCTTCTGCTACCTGAACCAGGTGGCGGTCACCGCGCTCGTCGCGCAGCGCGACCTCGGCGTGGGGCGGGTCGCCGTGTGGGACTTCGACGCGCATCACGGCAACGGCACGGAGGCCATCCTCCTCGGGCGCGAGGGCTTCCTCGTCTGTTCGGTGCACCAGTCCCCGGGGTATCCCGGCACCGGGTTGCACGACCTCGGGAACTGCCGCAACTGGCCGGTGGCGCCCGCCACCCCGCGCGAGCAGCACATGGAGGCGCTCCGCGCGTCGCTTGACGCCGTGCGCGACTTCAGGCCGGAGCTCGTGCTGGTCTCCGCCGGGTTCGACGCGTATGCCCACGACCCCCTCACGGAGCTCTGCCTCGAGAAGGAGGACTTCGCGCTCCTGGGAAAGTGGCTCCACCGCTCGGGGCTTCCGGCCGCCGCGGTCCTCGAGGGCGGCTACAGCCCCGACCTGCCGAGCCTCGTGGCGGCCTTCCTCTCGACCTGGTCGGAGTGACCGCCCCCGGGGCGGACGTGGGGCGGCCCCGGGGCCTAGCCTTTTTAAGATTCGCCCTCGTTGGCCGGGCTATTCACGCTCGGGGTAGCTTGAAATGATTTCCCGATTTCTGCCGCACCCGTTCCGCCGCCTCCTTGGCGTCAAGACACAGCATCCCCGAATCTCCGGCTTCAGCCTCATCGACCAGCCCGGGCGGCTGCAGCCCCTCCTGGCGGCCATCGACCAGTCGAACGAGGTCGTCATGGATACGGAGGCGGACAACATGTTCCGGTTCCGAGTCCGGGTGTGCCTGCTTCAGTTCTACGTGTGCGGCGAGGTCTTCCTGGTCGATGCCCTGGCCCCCATCGACCTCGGGGTCCTCTGGCCCCGCCTCGCGAAGAAGCACCTGGTCATGCACGGGAGCGACTTTGACCTGCGGCTCCTCTACGACTTCTGCCGTTTCCGGGCCAAGAGCCTCTTCGACACGATGCTGGCCGCGCAGCTGCTCGGCCGCAGCCGCATAGGGCTCGCCTCGCTGATTGAAGACAACTTTGGCGTGAAGCTCGACAAGGAGGGCCAGAAGGCCAACTGGTCGCGCCGGCCCATCACGCCGAAGCTCCTCGACTACGCGGCGCTCGACGTATGGTACCTGCCGGCGCTCCGGGACATCCTCGCCCGGGAGCTCAAGCGCCTCGGCCGCGCCGACTGGATGGAGCAGCAGTGCCGGGCGCAGATCGACGCCGGTGTCACCGGATTCGCCCCTCCCGACGAGAACGACTGGCGCATCGGCAGGTCCGAGCGCCTGCGCGCGCACGGCCAGACGGTCCTGCACGCCGTGTGGCACTGGCGCCAGGAGCAGGCGCTCCGGCTCGACACCCCGCCGTTCAAGGTCTGCTCGAACGAGCTCCTGATGAAGCTGGCGTCGTTCGCCGACGAGGGCGCCACGGCCGACGAGATCCTGTCCTCCGTGAACCTCGGCAAGCGGCACGCTCGCCTCATCGGGTCGCTCGCCGCCGCGGTCCGCGAGGGCCTCGAGCGGGACCCCCGCACGCTTCCGAGGCGGCCCGGCCGCGACCCGAACCACCACCCGCTCACCCAGTCTGAGATCGCCCTCATGGACCGGATCAAGGAGGAGCGCGACAAGATAGCCTCGAAGATCTCGATCGAGCCGACGCTCATCGCCAACCGCTCGCAGCTTTCGCAGATCGCGCGCACGCCCCGCAAGCTGGGCGAGATTCTACTGCCCTGGCAGGCCTCCCTCCTCGCCGAGGCGCCCTCGCTCAAGGTGTGAACGCAAATATCGCCCGCCATCTTGACCGGATGGCTGCTGCGCAGCCGGGGGCCACGGCGCTCAAGGTTCCGCGGGGTCGGACTTCCTCGGGCGCGATAGACTACCTTTCCCTGAGCTTTTCGGGGCTGCGGGGGGAGACCGACGCCTGGTGCTCGAGGTTGAGCGCGCGGGGAGTCGTCCGGGGAGACCGGACCCTCGTCATGGTAAGGCCGGGGCTCCCGCTCGTCGCCTCGGTGTTCGCCCTGTTCAAGCTGGGTGCCGTGCCCGTCGTCATCGACCCGGGCATGGGGCTGAGGAGCTTCCTCGCCTGCGTCGAGCGCACGCAGCCGCGGGCCCTGGTCGGCATCCCGTTGGCCCAGATCCTGTCCCGCGTGTGCAGGCGCGCCTTTCGGAGTGTCCGGGTCCGCGTTCCGGCGAGCGGCTCGCTCACGGCCCGGATCGCGCAGGGTGCGGGCGCGCCCGCGGACGCGGCCTGCGCGGAGCCCGGCGACCTCGCCGCCGTCCTCTTCACGTCCGGATCCACCGGCGCCCCAAAGGGGGTCCGCTACGAGCACGGCATGTTCGAGGCCCAGGTGGGCCTCATCCGCGAGACCTACGGCATCGAGCCGGGCGAGATCGACCTGCCCCTCCTTCCCCTCTTTGCGCTGTTCAATCCCGCGCTCGGCATGACAAGCGTCATCCCCGAGATGGATCCGCGCCGGCCGGCCATGGCCGACCCCGGCAAGATCGTCCAGGCCATCCTGCAGGAAGGTGTCACGAATTCCTTTGGCTCTCCCACGCTCTGGAGGAAGGTCGCCGAATACTGTCGCGCACGGGACCTTCGGCTTCCGAGCCTGAAGCGGGTCCTGTGCGCCGGGGCGCCCGTTCCCGCCGACCTCTGGGACGCCTCCCGCTCGTTCCTGACCGGGGGCCGGCTCCACAGCCCGTACGGCGCGACCGAGGCGCTGCCCGTGAGCACCGTCTGCGCCGACGAGATCGATCCTGCCTCCACGCGCGGCGCGTGCGTCGGGCGCCCGGTCCGGAGCATCGACGTGAGGATAATCCCCATCTCGGACGGCCCCATCGCCGCATTCCGGCAGGAGAGCGTTCTTCCCGCCGGAACGGTCGGGGAGATCATCGTGCGCGGGCCCGTCGTGACGAAGGAGTACGACGCCCTGCCCGAGGCGACCGCCGGCGCGAAGATCGCCGACCCGGTTACCGGCGGCGTCTGGCACCGGATGGGGGACTGCGGCTCCATCGACGGCGAAGGGCGCCTCTGGTACCTCGGCCGCAAGGCCGAGCGGGTCGAGACCCCGGCCGGCACTTTGTTCACGGAGCCCTGCGAGCAGGTCTTCCGCGTCCATCCGCGCGCGAGGCGGTGCGCCCTGATTGGGCTGGCCGGGGAACCCGCGCTGGTCGTCGAGACCCGTATCCGAGGCGAGGCGGACGTGCGCGCCCTTGTCGCCGAGCTTCGCGGCCTCGCGCGGGGACATCCGCACACGGCCGCGATCAGGACCTTCTTCTTCCATAGGCACCTTCCGGTCGACGTCCGCCACAATGCGAAGATCCACAGGCTCGCCCTCGCAAGGTGGGCCGCCGGAGCCAGGGCCCACCAGACCGCCTGAACCTGCGCGCCCGCCGAGACAATGAACGACGAGAAGCCGAATGATTCCGCGCTGGGCCCCGTGCTCGTCACAGGGGGAACCGGATTCCTAGGCCGCGCCATCGTCGACCGGCTTCTTTCGCAGGGTCGTCCGGTCGCCGTCGCCGGCAGGACGCCGGCGCCCGACCTGGTGGCGCGCGGAGTCCGGTTCATCCGCGTCTCGCTCGAGGACCCCGTGGGCGTGCGCGAGGCGTGCCGGGGGATGCAGGCCGTGTTCCACGTGGCCGCGAGGGTGGGCGTGTGGGGAAGGCGCGCGGATTTTTTCAGGACCAATGTGCTCGGCACGCGCGCCGTGATCGACGGATGCCGGATCCACGGTGTGAGTCGCCTCATCCACACCAGCACGCCAAGCGTCGTGTACAACGGACGCGACCTCGCCGGCGTGAACGAATCCCTTCCTCTCACGACGCACTGCCCGAGCCCTTATCCCCTAACAAAGGCCGCCGCCGAGGCGGAGGTGCTCGCGGCGCATTGCCAGGCGCTCCGGACAGTGGCACTTCGGCCTCATCTCATCTGGGGGCCGGGCGACCCCCATCTCGTGCCGCGCCTCTTGGCACGCGCGCGGGCGGGCCGCCTGAGGATCGTGGGGGAGGGGACGAACCGCGTCGACCTGGTCCATATCGAGAACGCAGCCGACGCTCACGTCGCCGCGGAAAGGTCGTTGGCCGGCGACGCCCCAGCCGCGGGCGGAAAGGCCTACTTCATCACGAACGGCGAGCCGGTCATTCTCTGGGAATGGATCAACGGCCTCTTGGTCGCCCTGGGCGAGGCGCCCGTGACCCGGAGGCTGTCCCTGCGCGCGGCGACGGCGATCGGCTGCGCCTGCGAGGCCGCGTGGAGCTTGCTTCCTCTCGCGAGCGAGCCACCCATGACCCGTTTCGTGGCCGCGGAGCTTGCCATGGACCACTGGTTCGACATCTCCGCCGCCCGCAGGGACCTGGGCTACGCCCCCCGCGTCAGCATGGCGCAGGGCACGTCCGAACTGGTCCGCCTGCTGCGGTCGAACTGATTGGAACTACCCGCGCCGCTGCCTCACCGCCTCGAAGAGCGTGATCAGCGCAGCCATCGCCACGTTGAGCGAGTCGGCCTGGCCGGCCATGGGGATCCGCACGGGAAGATCCGCGTTCTTGAGCCAGAACTCGCTCAGCCCGTACTGCTCGCTCCCCATGACGACAGCCAGCGGGCCCCTCAAGTCGCAGTCCGAGTAGACGGCCTTCGCTGCGGGTGTGGTGGCCACGGTGCGCATCCCGCGCTCGCGGAGCCACGCCAGGACCGCCGTTCCCTCCTCGACCACGCAGGGCACCGAGAAGAGGACCCCCGTCGACGCACGGACGACGTTTGGGTTAAAGAGGTCGGTCACCGGGTCGCAAACGATCACCGCGTCGCACCCGGCCGCGTCGGCGCTCCTGAGGATCGTTCCCAGGTTTCCAGGCTTCTCGATGGCCTCGACCACGAGCACAAACGGGTTCGCGGCCACGGGCAGGTCCGAAAGCGCCTTCCGCCACTGCGGCGCCACCGCAAGGATGCCGTCGGGCCGTTCGCGGTAGGCGACCTTTGCGAACGCCTCCTTAGACAGCTCGTAGAGCGTGGCCCCGGCGGCCTCGGCCGCGGCCAGAAGCGCCGGCTCGTTCGCCCCGAGGAACCAATCCCTCGAGAAATACAGCTCGTCCAGCGCCACCTTCTTCTCAAGGGCGCGCCGAACCTCGCGGTAGCCCTCGACGAGGAAGGCGCGCTCCTCGTCCCGGGCCCGGCGGTCGCGCAGCCGCACGAGGCGCTTCAACCTTGGGTTCTGCAGGCTGGTGATTATCTCGACGGGCATCGCCCTATTTGAATTGTAGTTGGGGTCC
>Ga0182030_10000578_pt1 | contig 70216 bp, 54 predicted proteins | sample 812S3MmetaG_FD_121299 | JGI IMG/M metagenome (GOLD analysis project Ga0182030, IMG submission 121299) | Permafrost microbial communities from Stordalen Mire, Sweden - 812S3M metaG (Illumina Assembly) | ecosystem: Environmental > Terrestrial > Soil > Wetlands > Permafrost | place: Sweden...
CGACTCGCAAACACTCAGGATCTTCGACAACGAGTCGGACGGAGTCCCCGTGCTGCCTTACTCACGAGTGATCTGGGTGAATCACAATGATACGGCAATGACGGCGAGCGTAGTGCAGTCGCTTGTGCATCCAGACAACCTTTCGGTTTATGCGGAGGGCAACGCCCAGACGCTCGATAACGGAAACATCTTCATCGATTGGGGAATCATAGGTCGGTACTCCGAGTTCAGTGCTACCGGCCAATTGCTCCTCGATTCGGTAATGGCGCAGGGTTATAGCTCCTACCGAGGCTATCGCTTTCAATGGACTGGTGCTCCGACGACCAGCCCGACTGCGATCGCGTTCCAAAACAGCGATGGAACGCTCTCTGTTCACGCAGTCTGGAATGGCGCAACTCAAGTGGCTTCATGGCAGGTTATGGGGGGTGAAACCGCCAGCACTCTTGGCGTGATAAGCACAGTGCCGTGGAATGGCCTGGACACCGTGCTCCCGATTTCCGGCTCGGTGAACGACATCCAAGTTGTCGCCTTAAACTCGGCTGGAGCCGCCATCGGAAAGAGCGCGACGATTTCGGGACCGTTTGCCAACGTATTCTCCACGCAACCGACATCGCAGACAGTCGCGGTCGGTAGGTCGGTTGCTTTCAGCGCCGCGGCCTCGTTCCCTGCGCCGCCAAGCTACCAGTGGCTCTTTAACGGAAGCCCATTGACGAATGGCACCACGGGCGGAACTACATTTTCTGGGGCGACTGGCTCGACGCTAGTCATCACCGGTACGACCGTGGCCAATTCCGGGTCCTATTCATGCGTTGCCACGAGTCTTGGCAATTCGGTCACAAGCAGTTCAGCGACTCTCACGGTCAGCCCGGCGACGAATGCCGGTTGGCTCGCAGACATCTCTTGCCGGTCGGCCGTAGGAGCGGGAGAGAACGCTCTCATTATTGGCTTTGCAGTGGGAGGCCAAGGCACGTCAGGGTCGGAACCCTTGCTGATCCGGGCCGCAGGACCGGCTCTCGCCCAATTTGGCGTTTCCGGCTCCCTTCCGGATCCAGAGCTTCAGCTTTACGGCTCAAACGGGGTTGTCGCATCAAACAGCGGTTGGGCTGGCAATCCCCAGGTTGCTTCGACGGCGGCTTTGGTTGGAGCGTTTTCGTGGAATAGCAGCTCGAGTCTGGACTCCGCGCTCGACGAATCCCTAGCTCCTGCACCTTTTACGGCGGTTATCTCTGGTGCTAGCGGGGACACGGGGGTTGCGCTAGGCGAAGTTTATGACGCCACGCCGGCCGCTAGTCGCGTTCCCACAACTCCCCATCTTATCAACTTGTCTGGCCGAGGCCAAGTCGGCACAGGCGCCAATGTACTGATTGCCGGCTTTGTGGTCGCAGGAGCAACCTCAGAAACCGTTCTTATCCGCGGATCCGGCCCTGCGCTTGCCCAATTCGGCGTTTCCGGCGCCCTGGCGGACCCATTGTTACAACTTTACCAAAGCAACAGTGATGGAACGTCCACTTTGCTTGGAAGCAACGCCGGTTGGAATGGCGATACCCAGATCGCTGAAACGGCCGCCTCTGTCGGGGCGTTCTCCTGGGGTACATCTGCTTCGGCCGATTCCGCGTTTCTCGTCACTCTTCCACCCGGCGCTTATACTGCACAGATTTCTGGAGCAAGCGGGGACACAGGGGTTTCTCTCGTCGAGGTTTACGAGGTCCCTTAACCGCTTCAAGTTCGGCAGGGTAATCATCGGCTGGGTAACCGGTCCAGAGCGCGGGGACACTAGGATCCGCCGCCGAAATCGGACGCCTTTGAAACCGAGGGGCGGGGGGGGGTGACAGCCCCGCCCCCCACCCCCGCGCCCTCGCTCCCCCCACTCTTTTAGGAGCTTTGTTCCGGAAGTGCGGAAGCTCGCTCCCTCCGCTTGGACCCCTCCCTCAGTAGCACTCTTAGGTGATGCAACAGTGACGGGTTCTAATTGCCATCAACGCCCTTGGGCGGGGAAAAATTCAGGGCTCCTGGGCCTGGCGGATCAGACCCGGGCGTTACCGCTCGGCTCCGGTCCCTTCCGCGAGCGAGGGCGCTGCTGCGCTGGCCAGCGCGTCGTCCAGTCTCCGGCGCAGTCCCTCGATCACCATCGCCGTCGCCGCCTCAGGTGAAACACGGTCGGTGTTGACCACAAGGTCGTAGGTGTGGGGATCGTTGATATCGCAGCCAAAGTGCGCCTTTACGAAACGGCTACGGGCCAGGTCCGTGTGCTCGATCTGGTTGCGGGCCTCGTGCTCGCCTGCGTGATTCACCTGCATGTAGCGCCGGATCCGGGCCTCCTTCGAGGCGACGATCCTGACGTGGAACCCGGCCGGCAGCGACTGGGTGAGCAGGTGGGCCGCGCGGCCGACAAATATGATCCGGCCGACGTGGGCCAGCTGCACGACCGCCTCGGCGACATGCTGCTCAAGGGCCCAGATCGAGGGGTGCAGGCCGACAATCTCGCCGATCATGGCATCGACCTCGGACACCTTGTCCTCGGGCAGGAACCGGGCGAGCTTCTCAGGAAGCTCGTGGTGCGCGAGCGCATAGGCGAGCAGGTCCTTGTCGAGCAGAACCCACTCCTCACCGTCCTCGCCGAACTCCTCGTTGAGGCGCGGCAGCAGCAGGTTGCTGAGGGTCGTGGCGCCGGCGCACACTTCCCGGGAGAGAGTGATGAAGGGGCGAACGGCGTAGGAAGCCGACGCGTGCGTGGCCGCGCGCGGGTTCGCCAGGCGGGCCTTGAGGATTGCCATTCCGCTTTCGAGATAAGCATGGGGGTTCATGGGATCTTGGGGTTTGAATGCTTGCGGGCTGTGCTGGGGGCGCGCGGCACTTGGGCCGCGCAGGATCCCCATAGGGTAAAGGGCCAGTGACATGTCGCGGGGCGCGGCCTCGGGGGCTCATGGATCCCCGGAAATCTCCGGGCGGCCCCTATGTAGTCCCCCGCGCCGTTGGGCCCCGGACGGGGCCCGGCGATCGAACCGGCCACCTTGGATCGGAGCCAGCCTTTCATGGGGTTCCTACGTCACCTTGGATAACATAACCCCGCCCATGGCGAAAGCAAATTGGGGTGCCACGCCCTTCGTTCAGACCGTCGTCTCCATGTCCAGGCCGAGCGCCGTCGACGCCTCTCTGCGGAGCACGAACTTCTGGAACTTGCCCATGGCCGTGAGAGGGCTGCGCCCCACGGTCGAGACCCTGCATTCGAGGGGGTCGTCCCCCGAGCTCTGGAAGCTCACCGGCGACGTCTCGATCATGGCGTAGGCGATCGTGACCTCCGGCATGTGCAGTCGACTGACCCCATCCTTCATCACCTTGATGGGGCACGGCGAGCCGGCCATGGTGCCTGTCCGCAGGCTCGAGACGTCGTAGCGCTCAAACCGCGGCTCCTCGAGGACCCGAATGAACATGGCGGGTTTCTGGCAACTCCGCCGCCGAATCCATGCCCCGCAGCAGCGGGTTGCGGAGGAGGCTCAGGCCACCGGCGCCGCCTCGGGGGGCGGGCGGTTCTCGGGGAACTCGTCCTGGAGGTGCGTCTTCTCGCGGTAGCGCACCGCGAAGAAGCTGAACACGACCGCGGAGACCGCCGCCAGGGCACCAAAGAAAAGATAGTACGAGGAGCCGCTCAGCTTAAGCGTGCCGTCCTTGTTCTCGATGAATACGTGGACCAGCGCGGTGAACAGGTTGCCGGCCGAGATCGACCAGAGGTAGATGGCCATGACGATCGACTTCATCGTCTTCGGGGCCTGGGTGTAGGCAAACTCGAGCGACGTGATCGACACCATGATCTCTCCGGCGGTAAGAAGCGCGTAGGCCGGAAGCTGCCAGCCGATGTTCGGCTTGATGCCGGCCGCGAGCTGACGCTCGATCCAGGCGCTGATCAGGAAGGAGCTCGCCGTGACCACAAGACCGAGGCCGATCTTGCGCAGCGGCGTCAGCGGGAAGACCCTGCTGATCGCGGGATAGACCCCATACTGGAAGAGCGGGATGAAGGCCAGGATCATGACCGCGTTGACGGCCTGGATCTGGGAGGGCAGCCAGGTGATGCCCATGAAATGGAGGTCCATCTTGTCGGCCTGGAGCACCCACTCCCCTCCGCTCTGGTCCCAAAGCGACCAGAACACCGCCACGAAGGCGAAGATGATGGCCAGCCTCCCGAGCGCCGCGAAGCCCTCGCGGTTAAAGGTGTCGCGCATGAAGGTCTTCCCCCCCGGCGGGATGTGCACGAACTTCCTGCGTCCCATCCAGAAAATGAGGGTCGCGATCGCCATCAGGATTCCGGGCACGGCGAAGGCCACCTTCGATCCGAAGTGCTCGAGCAGCCATGGGATGAGCAGGATCGCGACGAATGACCCCGCGTTGACCGAAAAGTAGAACCACGCGAAGGCCCGCGAGACCAGGTGCTGGTTCGACGCCCCGAACTGGTCCCCCACGTTCGCCGAGACGCACGGCTTGATGCCGCCGGAGCCGATCGCGATCAGGCTCAGGCCCATCGCCAGCCCGAGGCGGGTGTCGTCCATCGAGAGGGCAAAGTGCCCGAAGCAGTAGACGATCGAGAGCCAGAAGATCGTCCTGTACTTGCCCCAGATCGCGTCGGCCAGGATGGCGCCGAAGATCGGGAAGAAGTAGTTCGACATGACGAAGAGGTGGTACCACTTGCCCGCGTCGTTCTCGCTCATCGGGTCGAGCGCTCCCGTGCGGTTTCGCAGGTACTGCGTCATGAACACCACGAGGATGGCGCGCATGCCGTAGAAGCTGAAGCGCTCCGCGGCCTCGTTTCCAACGATGTAGGGGATGCCCACGGGCATCCGGTCTGTCTTTACCGGGGCCGTGCGGCTAGCTGTTGAGTCCACGGCGGGGGTGTCTGGGGCGTCCGGCGAAACGTCGGTGCATGGCAAACCAGATGGATCGGTTTGCCCGGGAAATCCAGAACTATCGCGGTTTCGAAAAAAAATCCGCCCTCAGCGGCGGCGAATCCCTGGCGCCGCCGGTCCGGGCCCGGGTGTCGTCTGGATCTCCTGGATCCTGTGGAGGCAGCCGCAGCGGCGGTCGGGCTCCCGCCCCGGCCGAGGGCCTATGAGACGGGGAAGCGCAGCTGGAAGCAGGCGCCGCCGGCCGGGGCGTCGGACACCGCCACGGAGCCGCCATGGGCCTCCGCCACCGCGCGCACGAGCGTGAGCCCCAAGCCGAAGCCCCTCTGCGAGCGGCTCGAGTCGCCCCGGTAGAGCCGGCGCCAGATGGCGTCGCGCTCGGCGGCGGGGACCCCGGGGCCGTTGTCGCTGACGGTCAGCGTCATGAATCCCGGCTCCCGGGCGGCGGCAAGCGCCACCCTCCCTCCGTCGGGAGTGTACTTGAGCGCGTTGTCCAGGAGGTTGGAGAGCGCCTGCCCGACGCGGACCGCATCGCACTTCAGCTCGGCCGACTCCGGAAGGCTCACCTCAATCGAAATAGACTTCTGCTCGGCGACCTCGCGGTAGAGCTCGGCTGCGCGCTCGACCAGCACCCGCAAGTCCACGTTCTCGCGCCGGAGCGTGAGCGCCCCGGCCTCCGCAGCCGACACGTCCAGCAGCACCTCGAGGAGGTGGAGCACGCGGTCGGTCTCCTCGACGCAGTCCGCCAGCGCGGACCGGGCCTCTGCGGGATCACCGCCGTCCCGCAGGGCGAGCTCGGCCGTGCCCCTCAGGCGGGTCAGCGGCGTTCGCATGTCGTGGGCGAGGTTGTCCAGCGTCTCCCTGAGGATGCGGATGTGCGTCGAGTTCTTGTCGAGCAGCGTGTTGAGCTGACGGGCAAGGACGGCAAGTTCCCCGCTTCCGCGCGGGGCCGGTATCCGGGCAGAGAGGTCATCTTTCTCGAGGATGCGCCGGGCGGTGGTGGCGACCTCCCTCAAGGGCCTCGTGACGCGCCAGCCCAGCATCGAGCCTGCGGTGAGGGAAACGAGGAGGGCGATCGCCCCCACCCCGGCGAAATCCCGGCGCAGCGGCGCCAGAAGCACCGCGCGGCTGTCGGTGCTGCGCGCCACTTGGATCAACCGGCCGTCCGGCAGGAGCCGGGAAGCCACGGCGAAGTCGCGCTCGGCGTCGCGGGGGACGCGCACGGAATGGATGTCCTCGGGCCTCCAGCCTCCCCACCCGTCGGGGACCAGGCGCCTCTCGAACTGCGGCTCGACCCAGTCCGAGGGAACCGTGGCGAACACGGTCTCTCCCCCGGGCCCGAGCAGGCGGACGAAGAGCGAGCGCACCTCGGGCGAGGTGTCGGTGTTGAGCCGCTCCCTCAGGGCCGCCGGCCCCCCCCGCCCGTAGGCGCGGGCGTACTCCTCGGCCCTCAGTTCCACCGCGGCGCGCTCCCGGGCCTCCAGCGAATCCGCGAGCACCCAGTACAGGACGCCAAAGAGCGCGGCGGCGGCGGCGGCGAATACCGCGGCGTAGAGGACGGCGAGCCGGATCGCGAGGGACTGTCGGAAGGCCTCAAACATGGGGTCGCAAGACGTAGCCCACGCCGCGCAGGGTCTCTATCCGAGTGTGGTCGGGGTCGATCTTCGCCCTGAGGCGGTGCACCACGACGTCCACGACGTTGGTCTGGGGGTCAAAGCCGTAGTCCCAGACCTGCTCTAGAATCTTGGTCTTGCTGACCGGGTGGCCCGCGTGCCTGAGCAGGAACGCGAGCAGCGAGAACTCCCGCGGCTGCAGCTCGACCGGCTTGCCCGCGCTCGTCACCTCGCGTGTGACCAGGTCCAGGGTGACATCGCCCGACACCAGGCGCGTCGCATCGGGCGCGTGGGTCGCCCTCCGGATCAACGCCTGGACCCGGGCCAGCAGCTCCGAGAAGGCGAAGGGCTTGGTCAGATAGTCGTCGGCCCCGCTTTCAAGGCCGCGCACACGATCCTCAACGGCGCTCCTCGCGCTCAGGAAAAGGACCGGAATTCTACTGCGCGCCGAGCGCAGGCGCCGGACCAGGCTGAAGCCGTCGAGCCCGGGCAGCATGACGTCCACGATCGCCACGTCGTATCCCGTCGAGTCCGCAAGCGCCAGGCCGGTCTCGCCGTCGGACGCGTGGTCCACGGCATAGCCCGCCTGCTTGAGTCCGCGCACGACGAACGAGGCAATCTTGGCATCATCTTCAACTACAAGGATGCGCATCGGGGGTATCGTGGACTAAGGCCGATTCATTGGGAAGCGGGGATTGGCTTGGGGGGAAAAAGACACCGGCGCCCCCACGGCGCCGGTGTCCCCAACACAAACATACTGGCAAGGGATGAGGGGCGACTACTGGCCGCCCTCGGCCGGCCCTGCGGTCTCGTCGACGACGACGTAGACCGTGCTGCCGTGCGACCACAGCTTGACGAGCGTCCTGCGGTTGGTCGCGCTGGCGCAGAGGTCGACGGCGTCCTTGGAGGACGAGACGGGCTGGCGGTTGATCTCGAGGATCACGTCGCCCTCGCGAAGGCCCGAGCGTGCCGAAGCCGAGTCCGGCTCGACCCGGGTGATGACCGCGCCCGAGAGGCGGTTCGGCAGGTTCAGGTCCCTGCGGGCCCCGCCGTCGATGTCCGCGACGCCGACGCCGTTGAGGACGCCCTGGTCCTCGGTGGAGGCGGAGGTGGAGTCGTCGCCGTCCCGGTGGTCGGCACCGTTGTGCACCACCGTGGTGACCGCGACCTGCTCGGTGCGTCCGTCGCGCAGGACCTCGAGCGTGACCTTGCTGCCCGGCGCCGTCTCGGCAACCGCCAAGCTGAGGCGGCTGGCGGAGTCGACAGTCTGGCCGTTGATGCCCGTCACGACGTCGCCGCTCTTCAGCCCGGCCTTCGAGGCGGGGCTGTCAGGCTGGACGTCCGAGATGAGCGCGCCGCCCCTGCTCTTGAGTCCGAAGGAGTCGGCGAGACCCGGCGTCAGGTCCTGGATGCCGATGCCGATGAAGCCCCGCACCACCTTCCCGTGGGCCACGAGGTTGCCGACCACGCTGCCGACCAGGTCCGAGGGGACCGCGAGGCCGACGCCCTGGAAGCCGCCGCTGTGGCTCAAGATGGCGGTGTTGATGCCGACGAGGCGGCCCTCGACGTCGACCAGCGCGCCGCCGGAGTTGCCCGGGTTGATCGCCGCGTCCGTCTGGATGAAATCCTCGTACCTTAGGCCCAGGCCCGCGCGCCTGCTGGTCGCGCTCACGATCCCTGTGGTCACGGTCTCGCCGATCCCGAACGGGTTGCCGATCGCCAGGACACGGTCGCCGACCTCCACCTGATGGCTGGGCGCGAACGTGATGGCGGGCAGGTCCTTGGCCTGGACCTTGATGACGGCGACATCCGTCTGGGGGTCGCGGCCCACGACGCGGGCCGTGAGCTCCCTGCCGTCGGCGAGAGTCACGGTGACCTGCTTGGCTCCGTCGACGACGTGGTTGTTGGTCACGATGTAGCCGTCGGAGCTGATAATGACGCCGGAGCCGAGCCCGCTCTCGGGCACCTCGGGCTCGGCCTGGAGGCGGTTGCCGAAGAACTGGCGCAGCGACGGGTCCATGAGGCCCGGCAATCCGTTGCCGTCACCGCCAGGGCTCATCATCGCGTGCCGTACGTTCATCTGGACGGTGACCTTGACGATGCTCGGGGCGACGCGCTTGACGACACCCGAGAAGCTGGCCGACTCGATGGGGCCGCGGTTCACGGTGCTGTCGTCGCGCTTTAGGGCGAGGCCGTCGGCCTTGGGCTGGGCGGAGTCGATCGCGGCGACAAGCCCTGCGGTCGCGAAAAGGCAGGCGGCCGCAATCGAGGCGCGCCTGAGGAAGGTGTTGTGGGATGTGTTGCTCATGGGATGGGCACACGATCTCACGCCTACCTTTCCGGGGCCTTTCCGGAAAATGACAGAATTGTAATTTATAAGGCCCCGCCGGCAGCCCCTATGGGGCTGCCGGGGCGCTGTAGGCGACCCGCCAGACGGTGCCGCCGCCGTCGTCGGTGACGATGAGCGCCCCGTCGCGGGCCACGGCGACGCCGACCGGCCGGCCCCAGACGCTGCTGGAGTTCACCACGAAACCCGTCATGAAGTCGTCGTACTCGCCCGTGGCCACGCCGTCTTTGCGGCGGACCCTCACCACCTTGTAGCCCGTGCGGTGGTTGCGGTTCCAAGAGCCGTGGAAGGCGACGAAGATGTCACCGCTGTACTCGGCGGGGAACGCCGAGACACCGGAGTTGACGGGGTAGAACACCATCTCGAGGGCCGCCGAGTGGGACTGCACGGGAACGTCGGGCACGGTGGCCTTGCCCGCGAGGTCCGGCCTCTCGCCCGCGTGCCGCGGGTCCTCGTGGTTGCCCATGTAGTACCAGGGCCAGCCGTAGTAGGCCCCCTCCTTCACGCGGGTGATGTAGTCGGGGACAAGGTTGTCGCCAAGGGCGTCCCGTTCGTTGGTCGCTGTCCAGAGGATCCCCGTGGCGGGGTCGACCGCGATGCCCACGGGATTGCGGATGCCGGTTGCGTACACGCGGAGCGGGGCGCGCCCCTCGGGATCCGTCACGAGGATATTCGCGCGGTTCCTCTCGGACCCGTAGGCGGCGCCCAGCCCGTGGGCCGCCTCCCATTCGCGGGCCTGCTCGGCGTTCTTGGTCTCCATGCCCTCGGCAATGTTGGAGCCGGACCCGACGGAGATGAACATGCGCGCGCCGTCGAGCGAGAAGGCCACGTCTCGGGTGGTGTGCCCGCCGGTCGTGTCGGCAAGGCGGGGCACGACGGTCTCGGCTGGCCCGCTGGCGACCAGGTCGCCGTTGTGGTAGGGGAAGCGCACGACCGAGTTGTTGTTGCCCACGTAGACCCACTTCGGGTTGCCGCCGGCCGGGTAGAAGGCGATGCCGAAGGGCCCGCTCAGCCCGGAGGCAAAGAGCGAATTATCGGAGGGGGCGCCGTCGCCGTCCACGGTGCGCAGGACCCGGATGTTCCCCGCGCTGGTCTCGGCGATGAACAGGTCGCCGTTGGGGGCGAGGCGCACGAGCCGAGGGCCGCGCAGGCCGGTGGCAAACGGCCGCACCGTGAAGCCCCTGGGAACAGAGAGCGTGGCGCCCGGCGGCTGCGCCACCACCTTCGGGCCGTTGCCCGCGGACACGGTGGCATAGGGTGCCGGAAGCTCGGAGAGGACGACGGAGTGCTGCACCCCAGGTGCATCGTTGGTCCAGTCGCCGCTGTCGGTCGCCGCCCCAGCCGACGAGGCTGCCCCTGCGGGCGCGCCCGCATGGGCCGGCGCCGCGAGGCTGCCCAGGTAGGCCACCACGTCGTGGCGGTCGCCGGCGCCCGGGATCGCCACCGGCATGGCCGTTCCCGGCACGAGGGCCGTCGGGGCGGACAGGAAGCGCTCGATCGCGGCGCCATCCCAGGTGATTGCGGAGTCCGACAGGGCCTTGGTGTAGTTGAAATTTCCGAGGGAGGCCGCACGCCGTCCGACGACCCCGACCAGCCCGGGACCCTGGCCCGAGATCGCCTGGCCGTCGGGGCCGGCGACCGTCGAGTGGCACAGGGCGCAGTTCTGCAGGAAGAAGGCCTTGCCGCGGACCGCATCGCCCTGGACGGGCTCGGCACGGGCGGCGCCGGCGATAAGGAGCAAGAGGGCCGCCCGCAGGCAGGTCCGGGCGGCGGGGGGAGTGGGCAGGCGGTTCATCGGATTGGGGGGACGGGTTGGGAGGGCGGAAAAAGGGGGGACGAAAGCCGCGTGGATCACATCAGCTCCCTCTGCAGGAAGGCGAAGGCCAGGGCTGTCATATACGCGCGCTCCTCGTTGTTTGCGGCCGCCGCGTGGCCGCCCTCGATGTTCTCATAGTAGAGGACGTCGTGGTGCTGGGCCTCGAGCCTCGCGGCCATCTTGCGTGCGTGGCCGGGGTGCACGCGGTCGTCGCGCGTCGAGGTCGTGATCAGGATCCGGGGGTACTTCACCCCCTCGCGCGCGTTCTGGTACGGGGAATAGCGGCTGATGTAGGCCCACTGAGCCGGGTCGTCGGGGTCGCCGTACTCGCCCATCCAGCTCGCGCCGGCGAGCAGGTGGCTGTAGCGGCGCATGTCGAGGAGCGGGGACTCGCACACCACGGCGCCGAACAGATCCGGACGCTGCGTGATCATGACTCCCATAAGGAGCCCGCCGTTGCTGCCGCCCATGATCCCGAGGCGCCTGGGCGAGGTGACCTTCCGGCCCACCAGGTCCTCTCCCACCGCGATGAAGTCGTCATAGGCGCGCTGCCGGTTCTCCTTCAGGGCGGCCTGGTGCCATGCCGGCCCGAACTCGCCGCCGCCCCGGATGTTCGCCAGGACGTAGACGCCGCCGCGCTCCAGCCACGAGGCCCCGATGCCGGCGCTGTAGGTCGGGGTCATCGAGACCTCGAAGCCCCCGTAGCCGTACATCAGCGTGGGGTTCGATCCGTCCGCGGGGATGCCTTTGCGCGAGACCTGGAAATAGGGGACGCGCGTGCCGTCCCGGGACACGGCCTCGTGCTGGGACACCTCGAGGCCCTCGGACGAGAAGAAGGAGGGAAGCTGCTTGAGGAGCTCGCGACCGCCCCCGTCCGCCGAGCCGAGGTAGAAGCTGGACGGCGTGAGGAAGTCGGTGACGGAGAGGAAATAGTCGTCCGATTCGGGCTCGACCCCGTCGGCCGACACCGTGCCGAACTCCGGGGCGGGCATCGGCTTGCGCGTCCAGGCGCCGTCCGTGCCCAGGGTCAGCACGAACAGCCGGTTGCGCACGTTGTCGAGCTCGTTGACGATCAGGTGGTGCCGGGTCGACGACGTCGACGCCAGCGCCACGCGGGGGCGCGGCTGGAACAGGACCGCGAAGTCCCTGCCACCCTTCAGGAACGCATCCCAACCCGCAGCGAGGAGGGCCCCGGACAGGTAGGTCTTGCCGCCCACGGTCCAATCCGTGCGCAGCGTGACGAGGATCTGGTCGCGGAAGGTGCCCACCAGGGCGTCATCCGGCACGTCGATCTTCACCAGCTTGCCCGCCTCGACCAGGAAGTGCTCCGAAGAGAAGGTCGTGATCAGCCTCTCGACAAACTCCCGGTGGAAACCCGGCTCCTGGGAGACCCACGCCTCGACCGCCACGTCCCCCTTGCGGCCCTCGTAGACAACCGGGGCCTCCTCCAGGAGGGTGCCTCGGCGCCAGAGCCTCACGGATCGCGGGTAGCCCGAATCCGTGAGGGAACCGGCCCCGAAGTCGGTGCCAACGTAGACGCTGTCGCGGTCGCGCCAGCTCACCTCGCTCTTGGCCTCAGGCAGCGCGAAACCGCCGCCGACAAAGTCCTTCGAGGTGACGTCAAATTCCCGGACGACCTCGGAGTCGCCTCCTCCGCGGGAGAGGACGATGAGCGCGCGGTCGTAGCCCGGGTAAACGAACTGCGCCCCGTGCCAGAACCAGTTCTCCCTCTCGGCGGCCGAGAGGGCGTCCAGGTCGAGGACGGTCTCCCAGGAGGGGTCCTTCTTGCGGTACTCCTCGAGGGTCGTGCGCCTCCAGAGCCCCCTGGGGTGCTGCGCGTCGAGCCAGAGGTTGTAATAGTACGCCCCGTGCTTGTCGACGTACGGGATGCGGTCGTTCGAGTTGTACACCGCCAGCAGGCGGCTGCGGATCTGCTCGAAGGCGGGCAGCGAGCCGATCTCGCGCTTCGCCACGGCATTCTGGGAGCGCACCCACTCCAGGGCCTTCGGGCCGGTGATGTCCTCGAGCCATAGGTTGGGGTCGGCGACGGCGTCCCCGGCGAGGGCGGCGAGCGGCAGGAGCAGTCCGAGCGCGGCAAGCGCGGAAATCTTCATCCCGGCCAACGTGCCCGTGAGCGGCCCATTGGCAAGCATGGGAGCGATCGTCAAGCGTTCGACTTGCCGAGCGAGGCAACGCCGCCTAGCTTTGCGCCCCATGAGATTACCCCTCCTCGGTATCATGGCCCTGGGTCTCCTTGGCGGCGCCCTTTCGGGCGCGCAGGATCCCGAAATCTCCGAGCACGGGCTGCCCCCCGGCTTCCATTCCCTGGCCATCGGCGAGTCCGCGCCGGACTTCTCCCTGCTGGGGGTCGACGGGAAGACCTACAGCCTGGCCGACTTCAGGGACTCGCCCTACCTCATGGTGATCTTCCTCTCCAACCACTGCCCGGCCTCGCACGCCGCCGAGCTGCGCTTCATCCCGTTCGTCAGGGGGCTCGCGGGCAAGGGGGTCGCGGTCGTTGCCATAAACCCCAACAGCCTCGAGGGCCTGAGGCTCGAGGAGCTCGGCTACACAAAGTACAGCGACAGCTACGAGGAGATGAAGCTCTACGCGCGGGACCGCGGCTTCATCTTCCCCTATCTCTACGACGGGGCCACCCAGTCGACGGCGAAGGCCTACGGGTGCCTATGCACGCCCCACCTGTTCATCTTCGACCACGAGCGGCGCCTGCGCTACAAGGGGCGCTTCGACGACTCGCAGCTGCCCGACCCAGCATCGGTGCATTCCAGCGACGGCGCGGTGGCCATGGAGGCGCTGCTGGCGGGCAAGCCAGTCCCGGTTGAGGTCACGCGCCCCATGGGCTGCTCCACGAAGTGGCAGACCAAGCAGAACATGGTGGCCGAAGGCAACGAGGCCTGGAAGAAGATGCCGGTCTCGCTGGCGACGGTCGATGCGGCCGGGGTCGCCGCCCTCGCGCGCAACGACTCGGGCAGGCTTCGGGTCATCAACCTCTGGGCCACCTGGTGCGTGCCGTGCGTGGAGGAGTTCCCGGGGCTGGTCGCCATCTCCCGCCGCCTTGAGACCCGCGACTTCGACCTGATCACGATCAGCGTCGATGACCCCAAGGACCAGGAAAAGGCGCTGGCTTTCCTGCAGAGGCAGCACGCGGCGGTGCCGCCGGGGGCCAAGGCGTCCGTGGCCAAGCAGGGCCGAACGACCAACAACTTCATCTACACGGGGCCCGGGGGCGATGCGCTGGCGCAGGCCCTCGACCCCCGGTGGCCCGGCGGCTACCCCTACACGGTGGTCATCGCCCCGGGGGGGGAGGTCCTCTACAGGTTCTCGGGCGCCGTGGATGTCGCGGACCTGCAGTCCAAGCTGATCGACCGCCTCGGGGTCTACTACAAGTGATCCGGAAGGCACCCGACCTTCCACGCGCGCCTCAGCGATGACGCTGCACGGGATCGACTGGCTTGCGATAGGAGCGTACGTGCTCGTGATCGCAGCAGCCGCCACGCTGCTTTCGCGCAGGCCGCGCTCCTCCGAGGACTACTTTCTCGCGGGTCGTTCGCTTCGCTGGCCCTTCATCGGGGCCTCCCTCTTCGCGGCCAACATCTCGGCCGAGCACTTCGTGGGGCTCGCCGGCAGCGGCTACGCCGGCGGCATGGCGGTCGGCGGCTACGAGTGGTCGGCGGTGTTCTGCCTGGTGCCGCTGATCATGCTCTTCCTGCCCTTCTACATCCGCAACCGCATCTACACCGTCCCGGAGTTCCTTGAGCAGCGCTACGGCTCGTCGATCCGGCTCTTCTTCTCGGGTTTCATGGTGATCCTCTCGGTGCTGACGAAGGTCTCGGTGTCGCTGTGGGCCTCGTCGCTCGTATTCTCCGACCTCCTGGGATGGGACCGCATCACGGTCATCTGGGTCGTCGGCGTGGGGACGGCGCTCTACACGATGAAGGGCGGCCTGCGGATCGTCGTCTACACCGACGCCCTGCAGGCCACGATCCTGCTCGTCGCAGCGGTCATTCTCACGGTTTCCGGGCTCAGGCACGTCGGCGGCTGGGCGGGGCTCCACGCCGCCCTGCCGCCCTCCATGTTCTCGATGGTCAAGCCGGCGACGGACCCCGACTATCCGTGGCCCGGGATGTTCTTCGGCGTCTTCCTGGCCGGCAGCTTCTACTGGTCGATGGACCAGGTGCTTGTCCAGCGCGCCTTCGCGGCCAAGGACCTTAACGAGGGCCGCAAGGGCGCCATCCTTTGCGGGTTCCTCAAGCTGTCGACGCCGTTCCTCCTCATCCTGCCCGGGCTGATCGCCCGCGTGATGTTCCCCACCCTGCCCAAGGCGGACCAGGCCTATGCCACGCTGCTGACGCACATCATGCCCCCGGGCCTTCTGGGCCTGACCATCTGCGGCATCGGGGCCGCCCTCATGGGTCACGTCAGCGCGACCTACAACTCGGTCTCCACGCTCGTCACCCGGGATTTCTACCTGCGCTGGCGTCCGGCCGCCTCGCAGGAGAGCCAGATACGGGTGGGCCGGATCGCGGTCCTTGCCGTGTGCCTGCTCGGCGCCGCGTGGGCTCCGGTGATCGAGCACTTCGGCAACCTCTTCACCTACCTGCAGACGGTGCAGGTCTACCTGATGCTGCCGTTCGCCGGCATCTTCTTCCTCGGCGTCCTGTGGAAGCGGGCGACGACCCAGGGGGTCGTGGCCTGCCTCTGCACGGCGGGGATCGTCTGCCCGCTGCTGATGGTCAACGGCCAGTACCACTTCCTGGCGTTCATGCAGGCGCCGCTGCTCGCCCCCTGGCTGCACCAGGCAATGGTGGCGTTCGCCCTGTCCATGGTGGCGTTCGTTGCGGGAAGCCTCGCGACCAGGCGCACGGCCGACGCGAAACTGGCGATCTCGACGGTGTCCAACTGGCGGGAGCTCGTAGCCCCGGGTTTCGGGACGGGGCTGCGCGACTACCGCGTATGGCTTGCGCTGCTGCTCCTCGTGACCGCGGGGCTCTGGTACTGGATGCGCTGAAGCCCGCGTTAAGATTCTCATTTAAAAACGGCGACTCCTGCTGTAGACAAACGCGTTCCCGTAGCACCCACAGACGGCCGCAGGATCCCACCCCCCCATGTCCGACACCCAAGCCCCCGCCATTGCAGACCCTTCCGCCGAGAAGCTGACCTACCGCGAGAAATTCTCGTACGGTTTCGGCGACTTCGCATCCTGCCTCTACTGGCAGACGGTGTCGACCTACCTCGCGATCTTCTACACCGACATCTTCGGCATCTCCGCCCTCGCGGCGGGCGCCATGATCGGCCTGAGCCGAAGCACGGACGCCTTCTTCGATCCGGTGATCGGCATGATCGCGGACCGCACGAAGTCGCGCTGGGGCAAGTTCAGACCCTACCTCCTCTTCGGCTGCGTACCGCTGGCCATCGCCGGTTTCCTGACCTTCACGGTCCCGGCCCTCGGCGACCACGGAAAGCTCATCTGGGCCTACATCACCTTCAACGCCCTGATGATCCTCTACACGGCGATCAACATTCCCTACACGGCGTTGCTGGGCGTCATCTCCCCCAACCCGAACGAGCGCACCACGCTCTCGTCCATCAAGTTCGTGGGGGCGTTCGCGGCCGGGATCGTGGTCTCGGCCACGCTGCTGCCGATGGCCAAGGTCGGGGGCTGGCTCGGAGCGACGACGGTGCAGCACGGCTGGCAGATGTCGTTCACGATCTACGGCATCGCAGCGACCCTCTCGTTCCTCGTGGTCTTCCTCAACACCCGCGAGCGCGTGCTCCCGCCCAAGGCGCAGAAGACCTCCGTCCTTAAGGACCTCGGCGACCTCGTGACCAACGTCCCCTGGATCGTCCTGTTGGCGACCACGATCACCTTCATCCTCTTCGTGGCGCTGCGCAGCAACATCACGGCGCACTACTTCAAGTACTACGTCGGCACGCAGACGCTGACCCTTCCCTCGTTCCTGCCGAAGTCAGCGGCGGGCACGCAGCAGTGGGGATGGGAAAGCCTCGTGTCGGTGTTCAACACCTCGAACCAGATCCTCTCGCTGCTGGGCGCGATGCTGGTCCCCTTCTTTGCCCGCAGGGTGGGCCGCAAGGTCGCCTTTGTCGTCCTCTTCGTGATCGCGATCGTCTCCACCGCGTCGTTCTACGTCCTCAAGCCCGACCAGATCCTGCTCATCTACGGGATCAACGCCATTGGATCGATCACCGGCGGCCCGCTGAGCGCGCTCCTGTGGGCCATGTACGCGGACACCGCCGACTACGCGGAATGGAAGAAGGGGCGCCGCGCCACCGGCCTCATCTTCTCGGCCTCGATCTTCTCGCAGAAGCAGGGCTGGGCCTTTGGCGCCGCCTTCTCGTTGATCCTCATGAACGGCGCCGGCTTCATCGCCAATCAGGCCCAGACGCCGGCGTCGCTGAGCGGCCTCAAGTCGCTGATGAGTGTCTACCCCTCCGCGATCGGGATCCTTTCGCTCGGCATCCTCCTTCTCTTCTATCCGCTCAATGAGCGGAAGATGTCGGAGATCGCAATGGACCTGAAGAAGCGCCGCGCGCTCGAGGCAGCCGAAAGCCCGGCCTGAGGGCCGGTGCGCGCGGCGTCCCATTTGCGGGATGCCGTGGTCTCGCTTTCGCTCCCCGGCGGCCATGGGCCCGCCACCGCCGCTTGCCGCATCCGTTAACCTTCAGGCACTTATGCCGGACGAGGATGTCTGGCACGTGCCATGCAATCCAAGGCGCGTGACCTTGGCCGAACCCACGACCCGAGACCCCCAGGCCCCGGGGCTCCATCCATGAGATTCGCGCTGAGAAACCTCGCGAAGAGCCCCGGTTTCACCGCCGTGGCGCTGCTCACCCTGGCCCTGGGGATCGGTGTGAACACCACCACGTTCACGCTGGTGAACGCGCTGCTCTACCGGCTTCCGGCCTTCCGCGAGCCGGACCGGCTCGTCATGGTGTTCGGGACGCTGCCCCAGGGCGCCTACGGGACCCAGTCGCCTGCAAACGTCCGCGACGAGCTCGCCCAGGCGACCGTCTTTGAGCAGGCCTCCGTCTGGTGCGTGGCGTCCTTCAACCTCGCGCAGCCGGGCGAGCCGGCCAACCGGGTCACGGGTTTGTCCGTCTCGGGCAACTATTTCTCGACTCTGGGCGTCGCCCCGCTCGTGGGACGGACGTTCAACCCCTCGGATGAGGGGCCCGGCCACTACAACGTGGTGGTGGTGAGCGAGCGCTTCTGGCGAAGCGACCTCGGTGCGGACCCCGCGGTCGTCGGCCGCACCCTGCGCCTCGACGGGACCCCGGTCACTGTCGTCGGGGTCATGCCCGGCAACTGCAACGACACCCTGACCATGGGCCCTGTCGACATCTGGCAGCCGGTCGGGTACGCCGAGGAAGGTTGGCAGATCCGCGACAACGACTGGCTCAATGTCATCGCGCGGCTAAGGCCCGGCGTCGGCATCGGCGAGGCCCGGGCGCAGATGAACACCATCGGTGCGCGCCTCGCGCACGACCATCCCGAGGTCAATTCCCACCGCGGGCTGAACATGGCGCTCTACGCGGCCGCCCGGGTGCAGGGCTCGCGCACGATCACCTGGGTCATCATGGGCCTCATGCTCTTCGTGCTCATGATCGCCTGCGTGAACCTGGCGAACCTGCAGATCGCCCGGGCCTCCGGCCGCACGCGGGAGTTCGCTGTCAGGATCGCGCTCGGGGCGTCGCGCGGCCGCGTGATCGCCCAGCTGCTCGAGGAAAGCGTGCTTCTATCGCTGGCCGGAGGCTGCCTGGGCCTGCTGGTCGCCGTCTGGGGAAACAGGCTGCTCGGCAGCAGGCTGAGGATCTTCTCCGACTCACCGGGCTTCCCCCTTCCTCTCGACGGCCGCGTGCTCGCGTTCACCCTGGCGGTCTCCGTGGCGACGGGGATCGCGTTCGGGCTGGCGCCCGCGGTGATCGCGTCCCGCACCAACGTCGGCGAGACGCTCAAGCAGGGCGGCCGCGGCAGCACCGCTGACCGCTCAAAGCACCGCCTCCGCCAGGCCCTGGTGGCTGGCGAGCTTGCTCTCGCCCTGGCGCTGCTCGCCGGGGCGGGCTTCTTCCTGAGGGGAATGGTCAGGCTGGCGCACTATGACCCGGGATGGACGCCGGGCAGGCTCGTCACGGGGAGCATCGTCCTGCCCTGGGGCACCTACAGGAACAACGACCAGGTGCGCGCCGCCGTGGATCGGCTCAAGACGGCGCTCGGGGAGATTCCCGGGGTGAAACACGCCAAGGTCTCCGGCTCCATTCCGGTGTACTACTTCTCGCACCGCAGCAATTTTGTGGTCGAGGGCCGTCCCGAGCAGCAGGGCCTGGAGCCCATCGCCGTGTACGAGAGGGTGACCCCCGGGTACTTCTCGACGATAGGAATGCGGCTGATTTCCGGGCGCGACTTCACGGAGGCCGACCGCGCGGACTCAAAGGCCGTCGTCGTCATCAACCGCTCGATGGCGGACCGGTTCTGGCCCAATGGCGATGCCGTGGGCCACAGGATTGGAGACCCGGATCCCAAGGGGCCCGTGTGGAGGGAGATCATTGGAGTCGTGAACGACGTGAGGCTCGCGGGCAACCCCGGGCCGTCGATGACGCAATTCCAGGCCTACCGTCCTTTCAACCAGGACCCCGAGCATTGGCTGGCCTTCACGCTGCAGCTTGACGGCGCTCCGTCGCCCGTCATCGAGGGTGCCCGCCACGCCGTCGCCCGGGTCGACGCCGACCTCGCCGTCTACAACCTGGGAACGGTCGACTCCCTGATTGACGAATCGGCTGCGAACATGCGCCTCATTGTGCAGGTGCTCTCCATCGCGGCGACACTCGGCCTGCTGCTTTCACTGGTCGGGATCTACGGCGTGGTCGCCCACATGGCGGCCCAGCGGACGCAGGAGATCGGCATCCGGATGGCATTGGGGGCGTCCGGGGGCATGGTGCTCTGGCTCATCCTCAGGAACGGCGCCCGGCTTGCGTTGCTGGGGACGGGCATCGGCCTGCTTGCGGCCTTCGCCGTCGGTCGGGCGCTCAGCCTCGCGATTCCCTCGATACCGGGGCAGGATCCCGTCGTGGTCGTGACGCTGGCGGTCCTGATGGCCGCGGCCACCCTCCTCGCCTGCTGGATTCCCGCCCTGCGCGCGACCCGCGTGAATCCCGTCGAGGCCCTCCGGACGGAGTAACGGCCCCGCTTCAGCGCTTCGGATCGGCAGCCGGCCCGGACGGAGTGAACCGATCCTTCTCCAGCCGCCCCAGGAGCCGGAGAAGCCCGTCCAGGATCGTGAGCGGATGAGGCGGCCATCCCGGGATGAAGAGGTCGACCGGAACAAGGGACGCGGCGCCCCCCAGCACCTCGGGGTTGCCCGCAAACGGTCCGCCTGAGATGGCTGAGGCGCCCACCGCGATGACGATCTTCGGCTCCGGGATTGCGGCCCAGGTCTTCCTGACCGCGAGCTCCATGTTCCGCGAAACGGGCCCGGTGATGATCATGCCGTCGGCATGCCTCGGCGAGGCGACAAACTGGATGCCGAAGCGGCCGATGTCCCAGCCGATCGTCCCCAGGACGTTCAAGTCTGCCTCCTCGGCGCCCGAGCCGCCCGCGCTCACCTGGCGAAGCCGAAGGGAGCGGCCGAAAAGCCTGAGCAGCCTCGCGTCCAGCGCGGCGGCAAGCCTGAGCTCCTCCCTGCCCTGCGCTCCGATCACGAGGTCCTCGCGCGAGCGCACGGCCATCCTGTGGTCGCTTGTCTGGGTAATCGCTCCGTGCGGACAGGCCTCGACGCATGCCGCGCAGAACAGGCACTTCCCGAGATCGAGCGAGATTCCCCTGACCGCCTGAGGGACGATCGCCTGCGTGGGGCACACGCCGACGCACTCGCTGCAACCCTCGGGACACCGCGCAGACTCCACCCGCAGGGAACCCCCGTGCCTGTCGGGCAGTGCGGGAGGCGGCCCCTTGGGATAGGCCATGGTCTCGCAGCCGCGCCTGAGGCGATGGGTGATGGAGTTGAGGACGAACATGGTTGGAAGTCTCCCGCGCTCAGAGGTCGACCCCGCAATACGACAGGCTGAAGCTCTTGTTGCAGACGGGGAAATCCGACACCGCCTGGCCCCGCATGGCCACGGCAAGGCCCATCCAGTTGTGGAAGGACGGGTCGACGACCTTGTAGCGCCGCAACCGCCCCCGCGCACCCGTGAGCGCGACGTGGCACACCTCCCCTCTCCAACCCTCGACCAGCGCGACCGCGAACGAGTCCGCGGCGGGGACCCCGGGGTCGCCGCGGATCTCATCCTCGGGGGGCCCCGCAAGCTGTTCCTTGAGCATCTGCCCCGAGCGCTGGATCTCGAGCCAGCGCACGCGCGTGCGGCCGAAGACGTCGCCGCTGGGCCATACCGCCACGGGTGCCTGGGCGAACCGGTGCCAGCCCGCCGCATGGTCGTAGCGGACGTCGCGGACGAGGCCGCACGCCCGAGCCGAAGGCCCCACCAGGCCCAGGTCGGTGGCCTGCTTGGTGAAAACGGTGCCTATTCCCTCGAGGCGCGAGCGGACCGAGGCCGCCTCCCAGAACCAGGCCGACGCCTCCTGCACCTCGGCAAGGGCGACGCCCAGCCTGAGCGCAAGCTGCTGCGTCCGTCCCGAATCCAGGTCATGCCGGCATCCCCCGGGCCTCACGAGGCCGCGTCCGAAACGGTTGCCGCAGATGAGCGCCGTAAGGTTCAGGAAGTCGCCCCGGATCTTCCCGCAGGCGGAGGCGGTCGGCAGGAAGGCGATGTCATTGGCGAGGGCGCCTATGTCGCCGGTGTGGTTCGCCAGCCTTTCGAGCTCGAGGGCGACGAGGCGCAGCCATTGAGCCCTCAGGGGCGCCTCGCCTCCGGCGAGGGCCTCCATCACCGAGCAATAGGCCGTCGCATGGCCCACGGTTGTGTCGCCCGCGATGGTCTCCATCTGGCTCATCGTCGCCCGGTGCGGCCCCCCGACGACAGCCCGCTCGATGCCGCGATGCTGGTATCCGAGCGCAATCTCGAGGTGGAGCACGTCCTCGCCGGTGCACTGGAACCTGAAGTGTCCCGGCTCGATGATGCCCGCATGCACGGGTCCGACCGAGACCTCGTGGACCTCGCGGCCCTCGACCCGGAAGAACTCCCCGTTTGCCGGAGCGTCACCCTTGTTCGCCCGCACCGGCTTGAGCCACGGGTGTCCGTCCGGCACAAGGCCGCACTGCTCCCAAATCTCTCGCTCGAAGAGGTGGGCCTGGGGATGGGACGAAGTGAGCGCCGGGTAGGCCCCGCAAAGGGGCTCGCTGCGCGAGGCGGCCAGAGAGTTGTCGGCGTCAAAGGCGATGACGGCGACGATGCGGGTAGACGGCCCCTCGGGGACGCCGAACCACGCGCAAAGGCGCGCTCCCCGGTCGAGTTCAGCCGCCGTCGCGCGGACCAGATCGGCCGCAGGGAGCTCCGGGAGGTCGGCCCACGCCACGGCGGTGGCGTTTGCCAGGCGCACAAAAGGTGACGTCGCGCTCATGGTCCCGGGAATATCTGCTCCGCCGCGGCAGTCCACGAGTCGCGCAGCACCTGGGGCGTCGCCAGTCCAAGCCACAAGGAGAGGACGAGCAGGACCAGCGGGGGAAGGACGACGCCCGCGGTCTCCGCGAAGCGCTTGCGCCCCTGGACCGCGGCCGGCCGCGGCTTGCCGTCGACCACGGCGAAGACGAGCCGCGTCATCCCGAAGAAGGCGAACAGGAGGCAGCCCAGGAAGATCGCGGCGCCCGCCAAGTGGTTCGTCGCAAACGCGGTCCGCACGATGAGAAGCTCGCTGAAAAACGGCCCGAACGGGGGGCAGGCGGTCACGGCCAGCATCGCCGTGACGAAGATCGCGGCGGAGCGCGGCGTGATCGCCGACATCCCGCTCACCTCGTCGACCGTATGTGCCCCCGCGGCGCGGCGGATGTTGCCGGCGCTCATGAACAGGGTGCCCTTGGTGAAGCTGTTATTCCAGACGTGGAACAGGGCCGCCCAGACGCCCACCTTTCCCAGCGCGGTGGCGATCACGAGGATGCCCATGTGCTCGACGCTCGAGTAGGCGAGCATCCGCTTGAAGTCCCTTGTGCCGAGCAGGAAAAGCGCCGCCACGAGCATCGAGAACAGGCCTATGGCCATCAGCGTGCGGCTGGCCATCGCGCTTTCGCCCGCCGCGTCCACGACCGCCCGCACGCGCAGCAGCGCGGTGAAGGCGACCGTGGTGACGCCCCCGGCAAGGATGGCCCCCATCACCCCCGGCGCCTCCCCATAGACATCCGGCTTCCACGTGTGCATCGGGGCGAGGCCCATCTTGGTCCCGTAACCCGCGAGGAGGAACACCCAAGCGATCACCACCCAGGGGCCCGAAAGCGAGCCGCCCTGCGCCACGAGCGCGGTGAAGGTCAGGTCACCCGTTCCCCCGCCGCTCAGCGACGCGTAGCCCAGACAGAACGAGCCCAGCAGGGAGAGCGCGATCCCGGTGCCCCCGATGAGGAGGTACTTCCACGTCGCCTCAAACGCCCGCGGAGTGCCAGCGAAATGGACGATCGGCACCGCCGCGAACGTGAGCGCCTCCGTCGCTATCCAAAGCAGGCCGAGGTGGCGCGCCTCGTGCGCGGCGCTCATCAGCCCCAGCATCGCCAGAAGGAGGGCGACAAAGATCCGGTTGGGGCGGCTGATGCACGTCCTCAGGTACGGCACGCAGTAGAACGAGCACACGAGGAAGAGGATCGACACCGCCGGCAGCATCGCCCTTGCGAGCGGGTCAAAGCCGAACCACGCGCCCGGGCCGACCACGGGCGGATCGAACAGGAGCCACAGCGCCAGGGCCGTGTGCAGGAGGCTCGTTGCGGGCAGCAGGTAGGGCCGCGAACGCTCGCCCTGCCATGCCAGCGCCGCCGCCGCGCCGGCAAAGGGGATTAGGATCAGGAGCAGGTCTCTCATTCGCGAAGGACGGTCAGTTTGCGGGTATCCAGTGAGTCGAACGCCCTCTGGATGCGGTCCGCGATGATGCCGATCACAAACACGCCCACCGCCAGGTCCAGGAGGATCCCCGACTCCACGAGTAGCGGCGTGGCATGGATGAGGAGCAGCCCGAAAAGATAGATTCCATTTTCAAGGATCAGGTAGCCGCACACCTGTGAGATGGCCTTCACCCTGCAGATGAGAAGGATGAATCCCGTGAAGATCGTCGCCAGGGAACCCGGCACGAGGAGGGTATGCGAGTGCTCGGGAAGCAGGGGGAGCCTGTAGGTCACCGCCACCGCGACGATGGCCCCGGCGGCGCCCAGCAGCAGCGACGGGACGTACCCGACAATCGGATCGATCTCGCGGTCGATGTTGGCCGCGCGCATCGCCCGGCGCAGGAGGTGCGGGATCACAAATCCCTTCAGGAACACGGTTCCGACCGCCATCAGGATCACCATCCACTCAAAACCCTGGTTGAGCAGGAGCGGGATCAGCCCCAGCACGACACCCTGGACCGCCACCGCGCGGATCACCGACGGCAGCCTGCTGCTCCCCAGGGCCATCAGGTTGAGCCCCATGGCGATCCCGATGAGGAGGTTGACGGTGCCGCTCACTGCACACCGCCCTTCCACGCCAGCACGAGGGAGAACAGGCACAGGAGGAACGCTGCCGTGAGCAGCAGTGGGACCCTGCGGAACGCAAAGCGGGCCATGAAGGACTCGACCAGGCCGATGCCCACCGTCACGGCCAGCACGGAGCCGGCCAGCAGCGCCGCCCCGGCAGCGGGCGCAAGCCTGCCGATGGGCAGGGCCGCCTCGCACAGCAGCACCGCAAAGAGGAGCAGCTTCATCGAGGCCCCGTGCAGGATCACGGCAAACGGGGGGCCGCTGTGGTCGAGGGCCATGGCCTCGTGGATCATGGTCAGCTCAAGGTGGGTGTTCGGGTCGTCGAACGGCACCCTGCAGTTCTCCGCGAGCAGGACGGCGAACAGCCCTGCGGCGAGCAGCACCGCCCCGGGTCCGGCCGACGGGGCCAGCATGGCGTCGAGCGTCAGCGTGCCGGACTGCACGCTGAGCGAGAGCACGGCGGCGATGAGGGCCGCCTCGGCCAGCACCCCGTAGCTCACCTCCCTCGCGGCGCCCATCCCCTCGAAGGCGGAACCGGTCTCGAGCGCGGCCCATGCCGTGCAGAACCGGGCGAGGGCCAGAAGATAGACGAGGAGCAGCACGTCGCCCCTGAAGCTCAGCGCCCCGCCGACAGCCCCGAGCGGCATGAGGAGCGCGGCGCCGGCAAGCGCCACCCACGCCACGGCGGGCCCCATGATGAAGCCCGGCGACGCGAGCGTGCTCATCACGACACTCTTGTTCCACAGCCGGGCAAGATCGTAGTAGAGCTGCAGCACGGGCGGCCCCCTGCGGCCCGCGACCCATGCCTTCGCCTTGTTGATGATGCCCGGCAGCAGCGGAGCGACCAGCATCCACGACGCCAGCCGCAGCAGGACTTCAAGGAATGTGAGGAGTGTGTTCATCCGAACAGCGCGAGCACGGCCAGCACGGCGAGGCCGCCCAACAGATAGAGGATGTAGAATTGCAGGCGCCCATGCTGCAGGCGCCGGGCACCCAATGCAAAACGCATCGCTGCGCCGGCGACGGGCTCTATCACCGATTCGAGCACCGTATCCGGGACGCGCTCCACCAACGTTGAACTCGGGGGAAAGGGGCCGTGCGGGCGCCTGAACGAGCGCTGCGGGCGCAGGATCCACGAGAACCAGCCCGCGGCCGTGCGGCCGAGGGATCCTCCCGTGTACTGCATGCGCGCGGTCGGCGCCGCATACCCGCAGTCCCAGGTCGGTGAGCGCCGGAGCCCGTTCGCGCTGGCCTTCCGCCAGAGAAGCGAGCCCGCGGCGGCGAAGAGCAGCGCCAGGGTGAGGTTGGCCAATCCCAGGACGTGGACCGGTGTCGCGGCCACCGGGGCGGCCCACAGGGGATGCCACTGGTCGGCAGCCCTGGCGGCCGCGGACCAGAACGCAAACGGGGCGAGCCCGACCAGGGCGCATGCGCCCGCGAGCGCGAGCATGGGGCCGAGCATCAGGCGCCCCGCCTCATGGGCGCCCGCCGCGGCCCCCGTGCGCTCCGCCCCAAGGAAGATGACGGAGCCCGCCTTCACGAAACTCGCAAGGGCCAGGGCACCGGCACCGGCAAGCGCGACGGCAGCCGGCATGGCGGCCCATCCGGAGGCGCCGCGGTCCATTGCCGCGCCAAAGAGGCCCGAATAGATCAGCCATTCGCTGACCAGGCCGTTGAGCGGCGGAAGCCCTGCAATGGCCACGGCACCGAAGGCGAAGAGGCCGGCGGTCCAGGGCATCGAGCGCCACAGCCCGCCGAGCCGGCTCATGTCACGCGTGCCGGTGGCATGGAGCACCGAGCCTGCGCAGAGGAACAGCAGCGCCTTGTACAGCCCGTGGTTCCATACGTGCAGGAGGGCGCCGGCGAGCAGGAGGCGGCCCCAGGGCGCATTTCCGTGCGAGGCCCCGAGGATGGCGCCGCCAACGCCGATAAAGATGATCCCGATGTTCTCAACCGAGCAGTAGGCCAGCAGCCTCTTGATGTCGTTCTGGGCGAGGGCGAACGCGATCCCGAGGAGGGCGCCGGCGGCGCCCGCCCCCATCACCACCCATCCGGCGGCTTCAGGAATCGGCAGCCATCCGCTGAAGCGCACGATCCCGTAGACCCCGAGGTTGATGGCCATCCCCGACATGAGGGCCGAGACGTGGCTCGGGGCATTCGCGTGCGCGGACGGCAGCCACACGTGCAGGGGAAACATCCCGGCCTTCACCCCGAAGCCCAGGAGCGCCAGCCAGAACAGCGGCGCAAGCTCAGCGTGCCCCAGGACGGGCCCCAGCTCCCAGCTTCCGGTGTGGGACGCCAGGACCGCAAAGAAGGCGAACAGGCAGAGGGTGCCGGCATGCGAAGCCGCAAAAAAGAGCCATCCGGCCGCGCGCGTTTCCTTCTTCGCGCGGTCGATCGTGATGAGAAAATAGGCGCTGACCGCAAACAGCTCCCAGGCGATGAGAAAATGCAGGCCGTTGGAGGACAGCAGAACGAGGCCCATGGCGAGCATCATGGAATCCCACCACAGGCGGCCCCCGGGGGCCGAGTCGGGATGGTCCGCGTCGCTCCAGTAGCCCCTCCCATAGACGGCCCCGGCGCCTCCGATCACGCCCAGCAGCGCAAGAAACATCGCGCTGATCGCGTCCAGCCGCAGGTGCACCGCCTCGCCGCCCACACGGACGGCACTCCTCAGCTCCCACCCCTGCCCGCCGACCAGGACCAAGGCGGCTGCGCCGACGGCGGCCGCCGCTCCCGCGAGCGTCAGCGCCAGCCACAGCCGCGGCATGCGCGGCCCGACGGCCATGCCCGCGGCGACGGCCAGGACGAAGAAGAGAAGCAAGGACCCTGTCGTCACCCGTTTTCCTCCCTGGCGGCGGCGGCCTTGTCGACTTCCGCGAGCGCGCGGAGGATCTCCTCGTCCGAGGCGGCGCCCACCACAGCCTCCCTGAGCGGACCGTGGTCCAGGGCGCGGCAGATCCGGCCCAGCATGTCGAGGTGGGCCCGGGCCGAGGGCGCAATAAAGAAGAACAGCCGGGTCACCGGCGCGCCATCGGGCGGCTCCAGCAAAAGGGCGAGCGGCTCGCGCAGGAAGATCAGGGCAAGCGTGGCGCAATCGCGCCCGAGGGCGACGCGCGCGCTCAGGTGGGGCACGGCAAGACCGTGGCCTATGGGGGCGATGTTCACCCCGTCCTTGGAGCGCAGCCTCTGCACGAGGATCTTGCGGACCGGGGGCGTCGCCCCCGGCAGCAAATTGATGGCGCGCTCCAGCACGTCGAGCATCCCGGCCGGCGGGACATCGCGCCAGATGCCGCCCACCCTGAGGAGCGGCTCAAGCCGGAGCGCCGTCGAGAATGAGGGCGCCTGGGGAGCCAGGAACCCGGTCTGCGCGGCGAGCCCCCTCGCGGCCGCCCAGTCGGCCACCTGCACCCGGTCAAAGAGGAATCGGCCCCGGTCAAGCGTATGGGGCAGCCCTTCGTTGCGGATCCAGTCCTCAACGACCCTCTCGGCCACCCCGAAGGACTCGGCAATCTGGATTTGGTTCAGGTACATGGAAGGAATGGGTGTCCGCGCGTGCCCGCCCTCAATGGCCGCCGCCCGAAAACGCGATGGCGGCCATGGCGGCGAGGCCCACGACGATGTAGAACAGATACGCCTGCACCCTGCCGTGCTGCAGGCGACGCGTCGCGGCCGAGCACTGAATCACCAGGGCCCCCATCGGCCAGACGACGCGCTCCAGCACCACCTCGGGTGTGCGCTCCTCGAAGCTCGCAAAGGAAGGGAATGCCTTGTCGGGGTGCTCCCCGGGGGTGTCCTGATGGCGCCGGGACTTGAGTATCCAGGAAAACCAATCGGTGATGATGGCCGCAAAGGAGCCGGCCGTGTACTGCATGCGCGCCGTAGGGGCGGCGTAGGCGCAGTCCCAGGTCAGGGCCCGGCTCATCCCGTTCCTGCGTGACCTCATCCAAAGGAGGACGACGGCGACAGCGGCGGCGGCGCAGAGCCCCGCGCTTGAGGCGCCGATGGCGGAAAGCGAGGCAGGCGGGGCGGTCCGGGCCCAGGCCGGGTTCCAGACCGCGGTGGCCCGGGCGAGGGCCGGCCAGAACACGACGGGGGCAACGCCGATCAGGGCGCACGCCGCGGCGAGCACGACCATGGGCCAGCGCATCAGCGGGCCGGATTCGTGGGCCCGCAGGGCGGCCCCGCTGCGAGGGGCGCCGAGGAAGACCACGCCGCACACCTTGATGAAACAGGCGAGCGCCATGGCCCCGGTCATCGCCAGGAGAATGACGGCCCCCACCGCGGCAAACGCGGGGGCGCTGCGCGCGCCGACCGTGTCGAACAGGCCCAGGTAGACCAGCCATTCGCTCACAAAGCCGTTAAGCGGCGGAAGCCCCGAGATGGCGACCGCCCCCAGGGTGAACAGCCCGGCGGTCCAGGGCATCGCCCGCCACAGGCCGCCCAAGCGGCTCATTTCCCGCTCGCCCGTGGCATGCAGCACCGAGCCGGCGCCGAGAAAAAGGAGCGCCTTGAAGAGGCCGTGGTTCCACACGTGCAGAAGGGCGCCCGCCAGCGCCAGCCGTCCCCATGCCGCGTTGCCGTCCTGCACGGCAAGAAGAGCGAACCCCACGCCGATCAGGATGATCCCGATGTTCTCGACACTGTGGTAGGCCAGAAGGCGCTTGAGGTCGTGCTGAGCCAGGGCGAAGGCGACTCCGAGGATCGCGCTCGTCACGCCAAGAGCGGCGACAAGCCACCCCGCCGCAACCGGAACCGGCAATAGTCCGCTGAAGCGCAGGATCCCGTAGATGCCAATCTTCAGGCTGACGCCGGACATGATCGCGGAGACGTGGCTCGGGGCATTGGCGTGCGCCGAGGGGAGCCAGACGTGCAGGGGGAACATCCCCGCCTTGATCCCGAAGGCGAACAGGGCCAGCCAGAACAGCGGCGCCATCTCGGGATGATCGCGCAGCGACCGGATCTCCCAGCTGCCCGTGCGCGCCGCCATCGCGCAAAAGAAGGCGAACAGGCAGAGCGTGGCCGTGTGCGACGCGGCAAGGTAGAGCCATCCCGCCTCCCGGGCCTCCACGCGCTGGCGGTCGAGCGAGATGAGAAAATAGCTGCTGACCGCGAAGATCTCCCACGCGATCAGGAATTGCAGGCCGTTGGCCGACAGCAGCACCATGCCGAGGCTCAGGCCCAGGGCGCTCCACCAGAGCCGGCCGGACCGCGCCGACACGGGATGCGCCCTGTCCGGCCAGTAGGCGCGCGCGTACACCGTGCCGGCGCCGGCGACGACCGCCAGAAGGACCAGAAAGAGGGCGCTCAGCTCGTCGAGCTTCAGGTGAAGGGGCGCGCCCCCGATGGGGAGCCCTCCCTGCCATTCCCAGGCCCCTGCCCCGGCAAGGGTGCGGATGCCGGCGCCCAGGGCAGCCGCCGCGCCCACCAATGACGATACGAGCCAGAGGCGCGGCGCGAAGAAACCGGCCGCGACGGCCACAGCCATTGCGAGGCCCGCGACAAGGACCAGGGAGCCGGTGCTCATGCGTCCCTCTGCCGGGCGTCGCCGGAATTTCCGCGCTCTTCTCGAAGTGACCCTGGGCAACGAGGCGCCTTCATGGTCGAGGCATTCCCCCTCGCTCCAATCGAAGGCTCACTGCTTTTTCCTGAGCACGACGGCAGTGCCGTAGCACAGGACCTCGACGGCTCCGCCCCGCGGCTCGACCGACGATGCGTCGTAGCGGGCACCGAGAATGGCGTCGGCTCCCAGCTGCTTTGCGTGCTCCACCATCACCTCGTAAGCCTGCTCCCGGGTCTGCTCGCACATCTCCGTGTAGGCGCCGATGCGGCCGCCGATGATGTTCTTCAGGCCGCCGAGGATACCCTGGGTGATCGTGGGCGAGCGCACCACGATCCCTCGCACGAGACCCTTGTACTCGGCGACCTCAAATCCATCGATTTCAAACGTCGTGGTGACTTGCATGGCCGGATTCCGCTCCTCTCTTATATCCACAGGCCGGTTCGCGCAAGGAGGTTTGAACCTGCGCCCCGTCATCCCATTTTGTTGCTTGACGAGAACCTTTCTTATCAACACTACCTTGTTTTATAAAGGTAGCTTGCCCTACAACCATGTCGAACATCAACGAGAAGTTCACCCCCATCAGGAAGGGCCTCCTCGAGTTCCTCGTCCTGAAGATCGTCTCCGCCGACAAGGTGTATGCCGCCGACATCCTCAACGAGCTCGCCGGAACCGAGTTCGCGACGCAGGAGGGGACGCTCTATCCCCTGCTCAGCAAGATGCGCCGCGAGGAGCTCGTCGATTACGAGTGGAAGGAGTCGGAGGCCGGGCCTCCCCGCAAGTACTACAAGCTCACGTCCAAGGGCCGTGAGCAGCTGGGCGAGACGCTCGACTACTGGCAGAAGATCAGCGCGACCGTGAAGAGCCTTGGCCAGAGACAGGGATAGTAACCTCAACAAGCCACAGCCATGAACAAAGTGATCATCATCAACCTCAACGGGAACGCGTACCAGCTGGAGGAGGACGGCTACGACGCCCTGAGGGCTTACCTCGATTCCGCGGGCCGGCGCCTGGAGGGCAACCCCGACCGGGACGAGATCATCGCGGACATCGAACAGGCCATCGCCGACAAGTTCCGGGCCCTTCTCGGCGCAAACAAGACCGTGATCCTGGCCAAGGAGGTGGCGGGCGTCATCGCGGAGATGGGGCCCGTCGAGAACGGCTCGGGCGACGGCACGCAGGGCAGCGCCGCCGCGGACCCGAAGGCCGCGGGACTGGACCCCGGCGCGGCCGAGGGCGGGAGCGCCGGGGACGCGAGGAGGCTCTTCAAGATCCGGGACCGGGCGATGCTCTTCGGAGTCTGCAACGGCCTGGCGAACCACCTCAACATCGACGTGATCATCGTGCGGCTGGCCTTTCTTTTCCTGACGTGCTTCTACGGGTTTGGCCTGCTTCTCTACCTCGTCCTGGCGGTCGTGATCCCGTTCGCCAACACAGCGCAGGAAAAGGCGGCCGCCTCGGGCCCCTCCCCGACCGCGCAGGAGTTCATCCGGCGCGCCCGCGAGGGCTACTACGAGGGGATGAAGACGTTCGGGGACCGCCGTGCCTACAGGCAATGGAGGCGCAAGTTCAAGCAGGAGATGCGCGGATGGCGCCAGGACATGCGCCGGGAGTGGCATCAGAACACCCAGCAGTGGGCCGTCAACTGGCGCATGAACTGGGCGCCCAACCCGGCCTTCGGGAGCTGGTTCCTCTTCCCGATCCTCTCGCTGCTCAGCATCGTGGTCGGATTGCTGTGGATATGGGCGATCTTCACCGTCGTGACCGCGGGCACCGTGTTCGGGATCGGCCTGCCCGCGAACGTCCCCGTCTGGTTCGCCGTGATCCTCCTCGTGCTCGTCTACCAGGTGGTCCGCTGGCCCCTCAAGCTGATGCGCCATTCGGTCTACTTCGGCGGCCACCCGGGGCTGTATTTCAGCCCGTTCGTGCACCTATGGAACGCGCTCATCTGGATCGTCTTCATGCTCTTTCTCGCATGGCTCGCCGCCCGCCACCCGGTCTGGGTGCACGACACGCTGCAGGCGCTCCCCCACCAGATCCATGAGGCCGTGCACGCCGTCAAGGGGTGGTGGGACAGGCAATAGAGCCAATTCGTTTGTCATCGCCGGGCAACGGGCTTTCCGTGGATTCCCCACCCCATGAAAACCCTCATCCTCGCCCTGCTCTCGGTCGCGACCCTCTCGGCCGCAAATGTCTCGGACCACATCGGCCTGCAGATGTACAGCCTGCGTGTGCAGCTGATGAAGCAGGGCTGGCGCCCGGCGCTCGACCAGGCGAAGGCCTTCGGCTTCACCGCGATCGAAGGCGGCGCACCGCCCTCGGGCGTCACCGTGGACCAGTACAAGGCCGAGCTCGCCTCGCGCGGCATGAAGATGGTGGGCATGGGCTTCGCCTATGAGACCCTGGCGCAGGACCTTGCGGGCTCGGTGGCCACGGCGAAGGCGCTCGGCGTGCAATACGTGATGGTCGCATGGATCCCCCACAAGGACGACACGTTTACGGCGGAGCTGGCCGCAAAGGCCGCGTCCGACTTCAACGCCTGGGGCGCCGCGTTCCGCGCCGCGGGCATCAGCTTCGTCTACCACGCCCATGGCTACGAGTTCAGGCCGCTTGCCGGGGGCGGCACGCTCTTTGACTCGATCGTGCGGACCACGAACCGCGAGGACGTGAACTTCGAGATGGACGTCTTCTGGGTGACGCACGGGGGGCAGGATCCCGCGGCGCTCCTGAGGAAATACCCGGACCGCTGGAGCCTCATGCACGTTAAGGACATCCGCAAGGGGGCGCCCACAGGGATCTACACGGGCCACGCGCCTGCGACGGACGACGTCCCGGTGGGCTCGGGCCAGGTGAACTGGCGCAGTGTGCTGGCCGAGGCCAAGGCCGACGGGGTCCAGTGGTACTTCATCGAGGACGAGTCGACGACGCCCCTGGAGAACATCCCGCAGAGCGTGGCCTATCTCAAGTCGCTCGGAATGTAGCCCGCCGCTCCCCGAAAGCATTTGTATTCGGGGCCGGCCGGTGTGATTTTTCGGCGCCCCAGTGGAGTTTTCGACGCGCACCCCTTACCCTATGAGAACCGCAGCAACCGCATCCGCCTTAGCCCTGGTCGCTTTCCTCGCCTTCCCCCTCGCGGCCAAGGCGTCGCCCCAGTTCCAGCAGATGAAAGTCGCCATCAGCTCTCTGGACCGCGGCAAGGACGCCGCGACCCAGGTCGAGATCTCCATCCAGCCGGACGCCGGCGGCGACGCCGTCGCCTACCTCGACATCCGGGACAGCGCCTTCGCCCCCAACGGGACCGTGCAGGAGGTGGTCCCCGTCGCGGGCGCGGGCTTCACCCTGGATGAGCTCAAGAGCCAGTACATCCTGGTGAAGGCCAGCCAGTCACAACCCGGCAGCTGGCACCTGACCATGGACGTCATCCTGCAGTTCAACGACGGCTCGCAGGCCCTCCTGGGCACCGGCAAGCTGACGCTTTCCAGCAACAATCCGCAGGCCATCGTCCCCCTGTCGCTTGCGACCGTGGCCCATCCCGGGGTGATGGGGAGCATGGCGAAGCTCGGATTCGGACTGCTCAGCAAGACCTCCGCCGACCGCGCGCCCGCTGCGTCGACTTCATCCGCGGCCCCGAGGTCGCCGAAGGAGTTCACCCACATGGACCTGGCGTTCCAGACGGGCAACCGGGGCTTGGACGCCTCCGGCCGCGTGGAGGTCTCGGTCGTTCCCCGCGACGGCGGCCCGGCCGTGGCCTACCTCGACATCCAGGGCCGCGGATTCGGCCCTCACAGCAAGCTGTCCGTCGTCGTGCCCCCCGCGGGCGACGGTTTCTCGATCGACGACCTCAAGCGCGAGCAGATCCTCGTCAAGGTCACGACGCCGGGGTACGGCGCATGGAGCTGCAGGTACGACGCCATCCTCCACTTTGCCGACGGCTCCCAGGCGATGATCGGCTCGGACAGCCTAGATCTCTCGAATGGCAACGACCACGACGTGGTGGCGCTCGCCAAGGCTGCGGTCGCGCATCCGGGCCTCATGGGAGGCTTTGAGAAGCTGTCCTTCAAGATCGTCAGCAAGGGGGCGGTCCAACCGACCACCGAGCAGGAATCCGACGCCTCGCCGGCGACCGTGGCGGCCGTGGCGGCCCCCGGCGCCGCCGCGCCCCAGGGACCGGCACACCCGACCCGGCGCGTCGCGTCGAACGGGTTCACCGGGATGGACATAAAGCTCTGGTCAGGGAATTCCGGCAAGGACGCGCAGACCGGGGTCGAGGTCTCCATCGTCCTCGACGCCGGCGGGCCCGCCGTCGCCCATCTTGCGATCGCCGACCGCGCGATCGGCCCCGGAACGAGCCTTACCGAGACGGTCCCCGCCACGGATGCGCCGTTCACCCTGGCGGACCTCAAGAAGGCGCAGATCGTGGTGAAGATCGCTCCCAGCGGCCATGTGCGCTGGCAGCACGGCCTGGACGTAATCCTTCACTTCGCCGACGGCTCCGCCGCCCTGTGGAGCACGGGAGAGCTCGTCCTGAGCAACCTCAAGACCGAGGAGGCCATATCCCTCTCGGGCGCCTCGCTGGCCTCGAACGGCGTCATGGGCAGCATGGAGAAGCTCAGCTTCGGCCTACTCAACCACTTCGGGAAGTAGCCTGGCCCCTCCCTAGTAGATCTCGGGGACGATCATCCCCGGCGGTATGGGCTCGCGCCTGTACTCCGGATGGTGGACCCGGGGCGGAAGCGTGATCGGCTCGTGCTTCACCTCCGTGTACTTCACCTGGGAGAGGAGGTGGTGGATGCAGTTCAGGCGGGCCTTCTTCTTGTCCGCGCCCTGCACGACCCACCAAGGCGACTCCGGAAGGTGGGTGCGCTCAAACATGACCTCCTTCGCCTTGGTGTAGAGCTCCCAGCGCCTGCGCGACTCCAAGTCCATCGGGCTGAGCTTCCACTGCTTGAGCGGGTCGTTTATCCGGCAACGGAACCGGAACTCCTGCTCCTCATCGGGAATCGAGAACCAGTACTTGATCAACTGGACGCCCGAGCGGATCAGCATCTTCTCGAAATCGGGGACGGAACGGAAGAACTCCTCGTACTCGGCGTCGGTGCAGAAACCCATCACCCTCTCGACGCCGGCCCGGTTGTACCAGCTGCGGTCGAAGAGAACCATCTCGCCCGCCGCCGGCAGGTGCGCGACGTACCGCTGGAAGTACCACTGCGTCTTCTCGCGGCTTGAGGGGGCAGGCAGCGCGGCGACCCGGGCGACGCGCGGGTTCAGCCTCTGGGTTATCCGCTTGATCACACCCCCCTTTCCTGCCGCGTCGCGGCCCTCGCACAGGATCACGAGCCGGTGGCCGGATTCGACAATCCAGTCATGCATCTTCACCAGCTCGCCCTGGAGCCGGAAGAGCTCCTTGAAGTAGCGGTTGCGCTCCTCGCGGTCGGAGTCGTGCACCAGTGGCCTCAGGGGTGCGTCCGGGGAGAGCTTCTCCCAGTCGTCGCGCTCCATCTCGAGCTCCTCGTCGTAGTCGTCGATGAGCTCGCGGTGAACCCGCCTGATCAGGTTGCTTTCGTCAAAAGGGAGTTCGTCGGGCATGGGTGCGGTCGATCTGCCATGGAACGATGTACTTTAAGACAGCCGTCGCAAGCGACCTCTGGCCGCGAGGTCGGCGCGCATGCGATTGTAACGCATCCGTAACGATATGCGACGCAGATCCCCCGGGCCCTCAGGCCTTCGCCGGGCCCTCGCCGGGCCCGTCCGCGGGGCCGCCGCCAGGCGCCTCCCCGTGGCCGCCGTCCTTGCCAGCCTCGCGCTGGAGCCTTTCAAGCTCAAGCGGATGATCCTCAATCATTTCCTTCTCGGACAGCCACCCCGTGAGCCATGACAGGTTCATCGGGTACACGTCCGGGTTGAAGATCACGAAGTAGAAGTGCCAGACGATGATCGCCAGGGTGGCGAGGACCGCCTCGTAAAGGTGCACCGTCTTCGAGATGTCATAGCCGAGCTTGGTGATCAGGTTGATGGAGGTGTTCTCGAACCAGAGCAGCGCGCCCGTGATGCCCATGACGATCGAGCCCCACATCATGGCCCAGTACTCGGTCTTCTCGATGTAGCTGAACCGGGCAAACTTCGGCTTCTCCGGGGCGAGGCCCAGGTTGTAGCGCAGGATGCCGTAGGCGTCGAACCCGTCCTTGATCCGCGGGAGCAGGTCGCGGAAGAGCTGCCGGCCCCGAACGGTGAAGGCAAGGTAGGCAAAGTGCCACACGCCCGCGGCGACCAGCACCACGCCGGCCACACGATGGATGATGCCGCGCCACTCAAAGACGTGCGTGAAGTGCCGGCGGATGTGGATCACCCACCACGCATCCGGGAACTGCAGCATGAAGCCGGTGATGACGAGCGTGACGAAGCTCACCACGAGCGTCCCGTGCTGGATCCTTTCGTTGACCGTCATCCTCAGGTACAGCCTGTGGGGCACCGCCTCCTCGACGATCAGGCCCTTCTGGATCCCGATCTTCCTGCGCACCTTCTTCACGAGGTCCAGGCCGTTGTGCAGGAGCATCCCGCCCACCACGACGACGATCAGCCAGACGTAGAGGGTCGCTATCCAGTAGACCGCGGGCTCCTGCCCGTGGGCGCTGGCCGTGACGTGCACCGGGGCGGACGTGAACTTCGCGTCCGCACCCGCGTGGCACTGTCCGCAGGTGTGAGCCAGGTTCGCATGGTTGATCGGGGACAGCGGGTCCGTGGAGGGCCGGATGGCATGGGCCCCGTGGCAGCTGGCGCAGTTGACGGCCACCACCGAGCCCCCGCGCGTGGCAAGGCCGTGGTAGCTGTCGGCAAAAGTCTGAACGCGGTCCGTGGCCATGCCATAGCGCTCGCTCAGCCTGACCGAACCGTGGCATGTGCCGCACACCATGTCCGAGACGTTGCGCACCGACACAGGTGAGTTGGGATCGGCCGACTTAAGGATGTGGTGCTCGCCGTGGCAGGTCGTGCACACCGGCGCGTCCGGAAGCCCCTTGCGAAGCGCACTCCCGTGGGCGCTCAGGGCGTACTCGCTCGCCTCCTTCGAATGGCAGCGCGCGCACGTCTTCGGGATGTTCCTAATGTTCACGCGGGAACCCGCCGAGAGGGCGCCGGCCGTCTCGTGGCTTCCATGGCAGTCGACGCAGTTTGCGGCGGCGGCGTTGCCGCCCGCCAGGCTCATCTCATGGACACTGTTCTCGTAGGAGACGATGAAGCCCCTGCTGACCGCGGTCTCGGCGAGGACGCGGCTCTGGTCCCTGTGGCAGCTGACGCAGAGGCGGGTCTGCTCGCGCTTGAGCTTGAGCCGGTCGCCCCCGCCGGCCACCGGGTGCAGGTGGCACGTCAGGCAGGTCGGCGTCTCGCCCCGGCCCGAGGCGAGGGCGGCGCTGTGGGCCGAGTTAAGGAAGTTTTCGGCGGCCTTCGCGTGGCACTCGCCGCAGGAGGCCGCCAGCTTGGTCCCGGCGAAGGCCGACTTCGGGCCCGACGCGGCCTGGATGCCGTGCGTGCCGTGGCAGGCCGCGCAATCGGTCTCGCGGGTCGCGGCCGCGCCCGACGCCGCAAAGTCCGCATGGAACGCGTGCGTCTTTGCAATGCCGTCGTGGCACCCGCGGCAGTCGACAGCGGCGACCGGCCCGTGGCTCGGCCTTGCCTTCGCATCGACTCCGTCATGGCAATCGGTGCAGCTGAGCGAGGAGTGCTCGGAGGCCGCGATCGCGCGGGAGTCCGTGAAGAGCGACACGCTGCGGCCGTCCTTCTGCACGGAGAAGTGCCGGTCCGAGTGGCACGAAAGGCAGGCCTGGTCGCCGGTGTCGGCGCCAAGTGCCGCGGCGAGGAGGCTGGCCGCCCCGGCCGAGGCCAGCCGCAGCAGAAAGCCTAAGGAAGTGGAGGCGCGCATGGGGGCTAAAAGGGTCGTACCTTCCGGGACCGCGCCGAATTCTGCCATATGGCGGAGGGAGCGGCTAGGTGGATTTTGCTAAATTTGTCGCGTCTGCGGGACGCCCCGGCACTAGGCCGCGCGGCCTAGTGCATCAGACGCGAGAGCATCGCGTAGACGATCAGGGCGAGCAGGACCAGCCCCGTGCCGAAGAAGAGGAACCCAAAGGTGCGGGCTATCGACTTCTGGCCCTCCCACTCGTCCTTCACTCGGTGGTCGTCCAGTTTGCCGGACGCCACCAGGCGGTCGTACCAGCGTTTCCTCTCGTGCAGCATCTCCGTCTTCGAGATCCGTCCCGAGAAGATAACCGTGTCCATCGGGAACTTCTCGATGCGGAAGTGCGTGTTGAAGAAGTGGAAGGTGAAGATGAAGCCGGCCGCGAGCAGCGCCTCGTCGGAGTGGAGGATGAGCGCGACGTTGATCACCCAGCCGGGAAGGAAGGTTGTGAAGAACTTCGGGAACCACATCACCAGGCCCGAGGCCCCGATGATGGCCACGCCCCAGAACACGGCGAAGTAGTCAAAGCGCTCCCAGTAGGTCCACCGGTCGAACTGGGGCAGCGGCCCCTTGCCGAAGAACCATTTCTGGTGGGCCCAGAAGTCGCGCGCGTCCTGTAACGAGGGCACCATCGAGTCCGGCCCGAACAGGGCCGCCCAGAAGCGGCGCAGTTCGATCTTCCCGGTTTCGGGGTTGCGCACGCTGCCGCGCTTCTCCCAGAGCCCCGCGATGAGCGCGATCAGGTGGAGGCCGAAGTAGGAGAACGTGATGATGGCCCCAAAATGGTGCAGGGCGCGGGCGACCTCGGCGCCGCCAAGGAGGTTGAAGATCACCTTTGCCCACCCCGTATAATAGAACTTGAGCGGCATGCCGGTGAGGACCAGAAGCAGGAAGCTCGTCACCACCATCAGGTGCAGGAGCCTCTCGAACGAGGTGAAGCGGGTGTACTGCACGTCGTCGGCGCGCCTCTGGACCTTGGCCTCGTGGAACGTCTTGGAATCGTTCAGGAACAGGTACACCGAGCGCACGATCCAGAGAAGGGTGTGCAGCCCGAAGACGGCAAAGACTCCGATGAGCAGCGCCGTCATCCCGATGTACACGACGTGGAGCTGCGGGTAGTTGACCTTGTCCAGCGGATCGGCGTGAGGGCGGTATTCGGTGAACCTCACGTTCACGCCGGGGTGGCACTGGCTGCAGGTCTCTACGATGCGCTCCTTCGACAGGCGGGACCGGGGGTCCTTGATCGGCAGCACGTCGTGGTGGCCGTGGCAATCGTAGCAAGCCGCGACGTCGGAGGCCACGTTCGGCCTGCCGAGGGACATCGCCTTGCCATGGTAGGTGTCGCGGTACCTGGCGAGGCGGTCCTCATGGCAGCGGCCGCAGACGATGTCGCTCTGCGCCTTGAAGTTGACGCCCGAGGGGGTCGTGATCTCGTGCGCGCTATGGCAGTCGACGCACATCGGGGCGCGCCGGTCGCCCTTGGCCAGAAGCTGTCCGTGCACGCTCTTGCGGTAAGTGGCCTCGATCCCGACGTGGCACTGGCCGCACGTGTCGGCGATGTTCGCTTTGTTCGTGCGCGAGCTCTGGTCGACGCTGCGCTTGATGTCGTGGACGCCATGGCAGTCGTTGCAGGACGGCGCGATGATGAGGCCCATCTTGAGCAGCGCCTGCCCGTGGATGCTGTCGGCGTAGTTCGCCGCGGCCCTGGGGTGGCCGATCTTGTACTCGTCGGTCAGCTTCGCGTTGCTGTGGCAGTTGGCGCAGGTCTGCGGAAGGTTGAGCTTGAAGACCGGTGAGTCGCCGTGCTTCACCGGGACGATCTCGTGGTCGCCATGGCAGCTCGAGCACTTGGCGGCGCCGGAGGCACCCATCGCGTGGCTCATCCCGTGGATGCTCGTGGCGTACGCCTTGCCCTCGGCTTCATGGCACGAGGCGCACTGTGCGGGGGGAAGCTTGTCGTCGTGGGGGATGTCGGTGATCCCCACGTGGCACTGGGTGCAGAGCAGCTTGCCGTGGACCGACTTTGAGAACTGGTCGACCCTGAGGATCTCGATGGCGGGATTCGACTCCGTGTCCTTGTCCTTCTTCTCGGGCGGGGTCTTCTCGTGGCAGTCCAGGCAGGACTCGTTCGTCAGCGGCGCCGGCGCCGCCTGTGCGGCAGCGATCCCTGCAAGGGCGAGCAGCAGCGCGGCGCAGCGGGCTAGTGACCGCATGACATCCGGCCTGTCTGCAGACACTTGGATCGGCATCCGCAGATACTATTCGCAGAGGGGCCTTTGGCCTCGGCGTTTCTTGCGAGACAATGCGCAGCAATTGAACAGCCCGTTTGCCCCATTAGGCCTTGCGTGGATTGGCGCGCAGGGGGAAAAATAGGAGGAGGAGGCGTACCATATGAAACCAATGACCGTAGCTGGACTTGCCACGCTGATGCTCGCCGCCACGGCTGCCCGTGGGGCGAACGCAGCCGAAAACTGGATACAGTCCTGCGCATCCTGCCATGGGCAGGACGGCGCGGGAAAAACCAAGATAGGCCACAAGGTCGGAGCCAAGGACCTTGCCGACGCCGCTTACCAGAAGAGCTTCACGGACGCCCAGCTCTTCGACCACCTCAAGGCGGGCGAGACCGACGCCGACGGCAAGTCCAAGATGAAGCCGTTCGGCGACAAGCTCTCCGACGACGAGATCAAGGCGCTCGTCGGGTACGTGCGCGCGCTTTCGAAGTAGCGGGCCCCGTCGGCCCGCGCCCGGTATGGATACGGGGTTGCCCATGCCCCATGTTCGGGCGCGTCAGTTACCGCCGCCCCATCCCACGGAAAGTCCTGCGCGAATCCGCGCAGGACGCCGATTTTCCGTAGCCCCATGAGCCCCTCCGACCTTGATTCCGAATCACTCAGGAACCCCGACGGCCTCTGGGCTGACCCTGTCCTTCGCGCGAAGGGCTGTCGCGACGGCGAGACCTTCGTCACGCGCGTCTTCCCGGGTGCGGAGCATTCGGGGCGGCCGTGGGCCGAGCGCCTGCACGCCCCCCTCTCCTTCCTGCTGCAGGTCCCCAAGGCGCCCGCCCGGTGACGCAGTTGAGCGGGACAGAACCCGGGACCGCGTGGGCCTCCCCCGCCGGTGCGCCGGCGGCGCGAAACCCCAGGCTTCAGGGGACAATTCCCGATCATGGGAGGAGGAACATTGAACCTGTATTTGTTACCTATGAGTATGTTACGAACTCCGGGCCACACTTTGGTCGCGGCGGGGTGGGTCGCCCCTGGAGCGCGTTTTCCCTGCGCTTTAGACACTCCGCAAGAAGAGGATATCGAATGAGCGAAGCCTCAAGGCGGCAATCACGGGCGGAGGAGGAATCGGCAAAAAAAAATCGCCGGCGCGCTCTCCCAAGCACGCCAGCGACAACCAAGAACCACCGGCTAGATGCCGGTATGCACTATAGTATGAAAGCCTTCCGCCAGACGTGAGTCGGACGGAGAGCCTCGTGAAAAGCTTATCCCAAATCCCCGCAGGGCGCTCCGCATCGATTGGACAAAAACAGCGCATCCGTTGCCACCCCGCCCGGAGGGGGAGACAACCGATGCGCACCTTTCGCCATTTCATGATCGGCGCAAATAGCCTCGATTCGGCACAATGGTAGCCGACATGATCGAAACCATCGCGAAGACACAAAAGATCCCTTCTTCATTCTGGTCAGAGGCACGCTCCAGGGCGGTGTCGCCGGCCGAGGCCGTCGCATTGGTGCGCAGCCGCACCAACATCTTTGTGCACGGGGCCGCGGCCACGCCGACGCCCCTGCTCGAGGGCCTCGCATCGAGGCACGACCTGGAGGACGTGAAGCTCTACCACCTGCACACGGCGGGACCGGCGCCTTTCGCGGACGCGGGCAGGCAGCGCGAATTTCTCTCCAATTCCCTGTTTGCGGGCGCGCCGCTTCGCGCGCCGATCGCCGCGGGCCACGCGGACTATGTCCCGATCTTCCTCTCGGACATCCCCGGCCTCTTCACCGACGGCTTCGTCAAGCTCGACGCCGCCCTGCTGCAGCTCTCGCCCCCGGACGAGCACGGCCTCTGCTCCCTCGGGACCTCGGCCGACGCGGCCAAGGCGGCGGCGGACACCGCGAGGGTCATTATCGCCGAGATCAACGAGCAGATGCCCCGCACCCACGGCAACAACGTGGTCCCCTTTGCCCGGGTCAGCGCGTTCATCGCCACAAACCGACCCCTGCACGAGCACATCGCCGGCCCCGAGACCCCGGTTGACGGCAGAATAGGCGAAATCGTCGCCGCGCTCGTGGAAGACGGCGCAACCCTCCAGATGGGAATTGGCGGGATTCCGGACGCCGTTCTGGCGCGCCTGCACGGCAAGAAGGACCTGGGGGTCCACACCGAGATGTTCTCGGACCGCGTCATCGACCTGGTCGAATCGGGGGCCGTGACCAACCGCCAAAAGGTCGTGGGCCAGGGGCGCATCGTGACCAGCTTCATCAACGGCTCGCGCCGCCTCTTCGACTTCGTCGACGACAACCCCCTGGTGGCGTTCTACCCCTGCGACTGGACTAATGACACCTCGATCATCCGCCAGAACCCGAAGGTCGTGGCGATCAACTCGGCCATCCAGATAGACCTGACGGGCCAGGTGTGCGCCGACTCGATGGGGCACCGGATCTACTCGGGCATCGGCGGCCAGATGGACTTCATCCGCGGCGCGGCGCTCTCGCAGGGAGGCAAGGCGATCATCGCCCTGCCCTCGCGGGCGGCCAAGGGCAAGGTTTCACGCATCGTGACCCAGCTCGAGCCGGGGGCGGGCGTCGTCACGACACGGGGGCACGTCCACTGGGTGGCCACCGAGTACGGGGCGGTGAACCTCCACGGCAAGAGCCTGCGGGAGCGCGGCGAGGCCCTGATCTCGATCGCGCATCCCGATTTTCGCGCGGAGTTGATCCGCGACCTGGCTGCCGTGAGGCACTTCACGCCGTCGGTCTAGGCCGGCCCCTGGGCTGGGCGTCAATATACGCCCAGCCTATACCAAAATGCGCGCAGAGTGAGGGCGGGCGGAAGCCTATGGTGGGGCGTCGTCATGGGTCCCGAAACACTAGCACCCGCGGTCGGCATCACGGCACCGGAGAAGGCGGCCGCGCAGGCGTTCGACAAGCGCTACAAGATCCTCGAGGCGCACATCAAGAAGTACCAGGGACGCCAGGACGCACTGATCGAGGTGCTCCACAAGGCGCAGGAGCTCTTCGGATACCTGGAGGACGACCTGCTGATGTTCGTCGCCAACCGCCTCAAGCTGCCGCCCAGCCGCGTGTACGGGGTCGCGACCTTCTATCATTATTTCACTCTAAAGCCGCAGGGCGCCCACACCTGCGTCGTCTGCCTCGGCACGGCCTGCTACGTCAAGGGCTCGGGCCTCATTCTCGCCGCGATAGAGCGCGAGGCGGGCATCAAGGCCGGCGAAACAACGCCCGACAAGCAGCTCTCGCTCATCACCGCCCGGTGCATCGGCTCCTGCAGCATCGGGCCGGCGGTCATCTATGACGGCGTGGTCACGCCGAGGCAGGATCCGGAAAGCGTGCTTGGCCTTTTGAAGGGATGGCTACCCGATGGTCATTGAGGACCTACTCGCGATTGCCGAACGGGAGCGCGCCGGCCGCAAAAAGACGGTCATACGCTGCTGCACGGCGGCCAGCTGCATGTCGTCGCACTCCGAGGAAATCAAGGCCGGCCTCGTCGAGGCGGTGAAGGATTCGGGGCTCGAAGACCGGATAGAGGTGCGGGGCGTGGGATGCATGCGGCTGTGCTGCCAGGGTCCGCTTGTCAGCGTCGCTCCGGGGAACATCCTCTACCAAAAGGTCAGGCCTGAGGACGCCGCCTCGCTCGTGGCGTCAACCCAGGGAGCCGCGACCGCCGTCTCGCGGGGAGACCCCGAGCAGCCGTTCTTCAAGAAGCAGCTCTCCATCGTGCTGGCCAACACCGGCGAGATAGAGCCGGAGCGCATCGAGTCCTACATCGCGGCAGACGGCTACCAGGCTCTGCACTCCGTGCTGCTCGAGATGACGCCAAGGGACCTTATCGACACCATCATCGCCAGCGGGCTTCGGGGGCGGGGCGGCGCCGGCTACCCGACAGGCCTGAAGTGGGCCACGGTTGCCAAGACTGCGGCCGCACAGAAGTACGTGATCTGCAACGGGGACGAAGGCGATCCGGGGGCGTTCATGGACCGGAGCATGCTCGAAAGCGACCCGCAAAGCGTGCTGGAGGGCATGGCCATCGCCGGCTACGCCGTCGGGGCGAACCAGGGCTTCATCTACGTTCGGGCCGAGTACCCGCTTGCCATCAAGCGGATGCAGACAGCCATCAGGCAGGCGAAGCAAGTCGGAGTGATCGGGAGCGGCATCTTCGAGTCGCAGTTCAACTTCAACGTCGAGATCCGGATCGGCGCCGGAGCCTACGTCTGCGGGGAGGAGACCGCGCTCATGGCCTCGATCGAGGGCAAGCGCGGGAATCCGCGGCCCCGCCCCCCCTTCCCGGCCGAGAGCGGGCTCTGGGAAAGCCCCACCCTCATCAACAATGTCGAGACCTTCGCAAACATCGCGCCGATCGTGCGCAAGGGGGCGGCATGGTTCGCCTCGATCGGCACCGCAAAAAGCAAGGGCACGAAGGTGTTCGCCCTCGCCGGGAAAATAACGAACACCGGCCTGATCGAGGTGCCGATGGGCACTCCGCTGCGGCAGATCGTCGAGGAGATGGGCGGCGGCGCGCCCGAAGGCGCCCACATAAAGGCCGTGCAGACCGGCGGCCCGTCAGGCGGGTGCATTCCCGCCCACGAGCTCGACGCCGCCGTGGACTACGAGTCGCTCACGCGCCTGGGCTCGATCATGGGCTCCGGCGGCATGATCGTCCTGGACGAGACCACGCGCATGCCCGAGGTCGCCCGATACTTCATGGAATTCTGCATGGACGAGTCCTGCGGCAAGTGCATCCCCTGCCGCGCGGGAACGGTGCAGATGCACCGCCTCCTGGACAAGATCGTCAAGCGCGAGGCGGACGCGCACGACTTGTCCACCCTGGAGGACCTCTGCGAGATGGTGGCCGCCACCAGCCTCTGCGGCCTCGGCCAGAACGCGCCCAACTCGGTGCGCAGCACGCTGCGCTACTTCCGCAATGAGTACCTGGAACTGCTGGAGTCCGCGGCAGGCACGCAGGTGGAGCAGTCCCACTGATCACCATGGCCGCAAAAACACTCCACATTGACGGCAACCAGGTCAGCGCCGACGAGGGAGCAATGATACTCGAGGCCGCATCGGAGGCTGGCATCAAGATACCGACGCTCTGCCACCTGGAGGGTGTCTACGACGCCGGGGCCTGCCGCCTGTGCCTGGTCGAGGTGACCGGCGCCCCCAAGCTGATGTCGGCCTGCACGACACCGGTCAGCGAGGGAATGGAGGTGCGCACCGACACGGAGCGGCTGCGCAGGTACCGGCGCATGACGCTCGAGCTCCTCTTCGCCGAGCGCAACCACACCTGCTCAGTCTGCGTGTCCAACGGCCACTGCGAGCTGCAGGACCTGGCGTGGCAGCACGGCATGGACCACGTGCGCTACGAGTACCGCACCCCCAGGTGGGGCGTGGACCTGACGCACAAGCGGTTCGGACTGGACCACAACCGCTGCGTGCTCTGCCAGCGATGCGTGCGCGTCTGCTGGCACATAGAGGGGGCCGGCACGAAGAACGTCGCCGGCCGCGGGGAACAGTGCTACATCATAGACGACCTCAACCAGCCCTGGGGCGAATCGACGTCGTGCACCTCGTGCGGGAAGTGCGTGATGGCGTGCCCCACTGGCGCCCTTTTTGACCGCGGCTCGACGGGCTCGGAGATGCAGCGAGACCCCTCGAAGCTGGCGTTCATCGTGAACGCCAGGGAAAGGAAGCAATGGATCGCCTAAGGATGGCCACGGTGTGGCTCGGCGGCTGCGCCGGATGCCACATGTCGTTCCTCGACCTCGACGAATTCCTGATAGTCCTGGCCGGCAAGCTCGACGTGGTCTACAGCCCCATCATCGACACGAAGGAGTACCCGGAGGGGGTCGACGTCTGCCTCGTCGAGGGGGCCGTGTGCAACCGCGACAACCTGGAGCTCCTGCTCAAGATCCGCCAGCGCACCCGCATCCTCGTGTCCTTCGGCGACTGCGCCGTGACGGGCAACGTGCCCGCGATCCGCAACCAGCTCGGCCCGAAGGGCTGCGAGAACGTCCTCCAGTGCGCCTACATTGACAACGCCCAGGACAACCCGTGCCTGCCCCGCTACGAGGGCATCGTGCCCGAGCTGCTGCCCCGGGTGCTGCCGGTGCACGAGGTCGTGACGGTCGAGGCTTTCCTGCCGGGCTGCCCCCCGTCCGCCGAGCGGATCCGGGCGCTGCTCGAGCGCATCCTGGCCGGACAGCCACCCGCGCTTGAAGGGGCGCAGCTCAGATTCGGATGAACTCCGGGACCACCATGGCAAAACGCATCGTGATCGACCCGGTCAGCCGCATCGAGGGGCACGCCAAGATCAGCATCTTCCTGGACGACGCCGGCCAGGTGACCGAAGCGCAATTCCACGTGGTCGAGTTCCGCGGGTTCGAGAGGTTCTGCGAGGGCAGGCCCTACAGCGAGATGCCCGCCATCACCGCGCGCATCTGCGGCATCTGCCCGGTGAGCCACCTTCTCGCCTCGGCCCGCGCCGGCGACGCGATCATGTCGGTGGCGATCCCGCCCGCCGCCGACAAGCTGCGCCGGCTGATGAACCTCGGACAGATCATCCAAAGCCACGCCCTGAGCTTTTTCCACCTGAGCGCCCCGGACTTCGTCCTGGGCTGGGACACCCCCAGGGAGAAACGCAACGTGTTCGGGCTGATCGCAGCGGATCCCGAGCTCGCCCGGGCCGGGATACGGCTGCGGCAGTTCGGCCAGGAGATCATCGAGGCCCTCGGCGGGCGCAAGATTCACCCGGCTTGGGCGGTGCCAGGCGGCGTGCGCAGCGCGCTGACCCGCGAGGGCCGTGAGAAGATCCTCAACCGGCTTGCTGAGGCGTACCAGACGGCCACCGGCGCCCTGGGCCTCTTCCTGCGCGCCCTCGAGGCAAGCCGCGAGGAGACCGTCATCTTCGGCAACTTTCCCTCCCTCTTCATGGGCATGGTCACTCCCGACGGGACGTGGGAGCACCACGGCGGACGGCTCCGCTTCACCGACAGCGCCGGGAGCATCCTCGCCGACCAGGTCCGTCCCGCCGACTACCGGGAGTACATCGCCGAGTCGGTCCAGGAATCGTCCTACCTGAAGACACCCTACTTCAAGCCGCTGGGCCTGCAGAACGGGATCTACCGCGTGGGGCCGCTCGCGCGCCTCAACATCTGCGAGCGCATGGGGGTCCCAAGGGCCGAGACCGAGTTCCGCGCCTTCCGGCAGCTCAGCCGCGGCGCGGTGACCTCGTCCTTCCTCTACCACCATGCGCGGCTGATCGAGATCCTCGCGGCCCTGGAGTACGTCGAGCGCGCCCTCGCGGACCCGGACATGTTCAGCTCCGATCTTCGCGCCGACGCGGGCGTCAACTCCCTGCACGGCGTCGGCGCAAGCGAGGCGCCGCGCGGCACCCTCTTCCACGACTACACGGTGGATCACTCCGGGCTGCTGAAGTCCGTCAACCTGATCGTCGCCACGGGGCACAACAGCCTTGCGATGAACCGCACGGTGGCGCAGATCGCCCGCTATTACATCCGCGGACCCGGCGAGATACCGGAGCCCGTGCTCAACCGCATCGAGCATGGCATCCGCTGCTACGACCCCTGCCTGAGCTGCTCCACCCATGCTGCGGGCCAGATGCCGATGCGGGTCCGGCTCATCGGCCCGGACGGACGGGTCCTGCGGGAGGTGTGCCGTGGATAACATCCTCCTCGTCATCGGCTATGGGAACACCCTGCGGTGCGACGACGGGGTCGGTCCCCGCGTCGCCGAGGGCATCGAGGCCCTGGGGCTGAAGGGGGTCCTCACCCTCTCCTGCCACCAGATCACCCCCGAGATCGCGTACCCCATCTCGATGGCCGGCAGCGTGCTCTTCGTGGATGCCGCCGTCGACGAGCCCGGGCGCCTGCAGCTGCGGCGGATCGAGGCCTGCTCCTCGTCGCAGGTCCTCGAGCACGCGCCCAGTCCCAAGACCCTTCTCGCCCTCGCCCGCGACGCGTTCGGGCGCGCCCCGCAGGCATGGATGCTCACGGTGCCCGCGGAGGTACTCGGTTACGGCGAGGAGCTTTCCCCCATGGCACAGAGGGGCGTGAAGAAGGCGATCAAGGCCGCTCTGGGGCTATATGGGAGCCTGCGCGCCGCGGCTCAGCCGGCCGGCAGCGCCGGATCGGCGGGCGCAGGCACCCTCCCGCAGGTCCAGGTCCGCACATAGATCTCCTCAGGGGACCCATGGGCCGGCACGTTGATAAGAAGCCCCTTGCGGGCGTACCAGTCCAGGATGGCCCGGTTCGTGCTCTCGTACGCCTCGAGCCTGATGCGAATCGACTCGGGCTTGTCATCTTCGCGCTGCACGAGGGGCTTGCCGCACTTGTCGCAGATGCCCTCCCTCTGGGGGGACTTGTTCTTCACATTGTAGACCGCCTTGCACGAGGGGCAGACAAGGCGTCCCGCCAACCTCGTAACGATCTCGTCGGGCGGGAGCTCGTAATTGAACACGGCGTCGATCGCCACGGACTCCATGGCGAGCTGGCTGTCCAGCGCCACGGCCTGGTCGATCGTGCGGGGGTAGCCGTCCAGGATGAAGCCGCCGCAGCAGCGAAGGCATCGGCCCCGCTCCCCCACGATGTTCATCATGACGTCATCGGACACGAGCTCACCCCGGTGCATGGCGACCAAGGCGGCCTCGAGCGAGGGCGAACTGGCGGTTCCGGCGCAGGCGGCGGCACGCAGCACGTCGCCCGTGGACAGGTGGCACGCGTTCAGGCGTGTGGAAAGGATCTCGGCCTGCGTCCCCTTCCCGACCCCCGGGGGGCCGAGTAGCACCAGCCGCCAGGGCTGGTCCTGAGGGGGATTAGGAGGGTTTGAGCAGCGGGCGTTGCCGCCCGCCAGCCATGCCTTTCTGTCAGGGCTCTTCATAAGGTGCCGCCACGCGCCACGCCTGGAGGATGCGGATGTAGTTGGCACGCTCATAGGCTGCGGGATCAGGGCACCGCCGGAGGTTCATCGCCCCGCGGAACTCGTCCACGCTGGAATATCCGTGCTCTCCCATCCATATGCGAATCCCATCAAGCAGTCGCGGAAAAAGCTGGGGCCCGTGCCGAAGCAGGGCCGAGACTATCTGCACCGAGTGGGCGCCGGCGAAGATCGCCTTCAGGGCGTCCTCGGCGCTGTGGACGCCGCCGCTCGCCGACAGCGAGAGGTTCACCTGGGGCGACACGATCGCGAGCCAGCGCAGGCGCAGGAGGAGCTCGGACGGCTCGGAAAGCCTCAGCTGGGGCAGCACCTCCATCTCGTCCAGGTCGAAGTCGGGCTGGTAGAAGCGGTTGAAGAACACCACGCCCGCGGCGCCCGCGTGCTCGAGGGCAAGGGCAAAGTTGGCCGGCGACGTGTGGAACGGCGAGAGCTTGACGGAGACGGGTATCTTCACCGACCCGCACACGTGGCGGACGATCTCAAGGAGGTCGGACTCGACCTCGCTGCCGAGGACACCGGCCCGGGTGACAAGCTGGTAGAGGTTCAGCTCGATCGCGTCTGCCCCGGCGGCTTCGAACTTGCGCGCGTACTCGATCCACCCGCCCGGCCTGGCCCCGTTCAGCGACGCGATCACGGGGATCGTGAGGTCGCCCTTGAGCGCCTCGATCTGGCGCAGGTACTGGTCCGGCGCCAGCTGGTACTCGGAGTAGTTCGGGAAATACGACGTGGCCTCCGCATAGCTCTCGGAGGGGGACTCGACATGGTAGGCCATCGCGCGGATCTCGGCCTCGATCTGCTCCTCGAAGAGCGAGCGCATCACGACAGCCGCCGCACCCGCATCCTGGAGCTCGCGGGCGGCCTGCACGCTGTCGCAGAACGGCGAGGCACCCACGATCAGCGGGTTTGATAGCTTCAGCCCGAGGTACTGGGTGGATAGGTTCATGGGTTTGGCTTGGTTGGTGTTGCCGCCTGGGGGGCAGGTGCCGCCGCGGAAGGGCTTGCGGATGGCGGGGGGCCGCCGTGGGCGCCCTGTTCGCTCAGCCTCTTGTACCTGGCAAAGCGCTCGCGAACGTGGGTCTGGGCCTTGACCCCAAGCTCGACCGCCCTGTTCGGCGCCACGCTCTTGAGAATGCTGAAGCGGGTCTCATTGGCGGTGAATTTTGCCAGTTCCACCTTGGGTGCCCCCGAGTCGAGCTTGAACGCCTCGCCGGTGGCCGCCAGGCGCGGGTCATACCGGAGCAGCGGCCAGTAGCCGGTGTCCACGGCGAGCTTCTGCTGCTCGGCTCCCAGATGCAGGGGGAAGCCGTGCGCGATGCAGTGGGAGTAGGCGATGATGATCGCAGGGCCGTCGTAGGCCTCGGCCTCGCGGAAGGCCGTCACCGTCTGGCTGTCCTTCGCCCCGAGGGCCACGCGGGCCACGTAGACGTGGCCGTACTGCATGGCGATGAGCGCGAGGTCCTTCTTCGCGACGGACTTGCCGCCCGAGGCGAACTTCGCGACAGCGCCGATCGACGTTGACTTGGAGGCCTGTCCTCCGGTGTTCGAGTACACCTCGGTGTCGAGGACGAGGATCTTCACGTTGGCCCCGCTGGCCAGGACATGGTCCAGTCCGCCGTAGCCGATGTCATAGGCCCAGCCGTCGCCGCCGACGATCCAGACGGATTTCTTCACCAGGTCGTCGGCTGCCGCCTCGAGGCGCCTCGCGTCGGCGCCCTCGACGCCCTTCAGGATCTCGCGAAGCGCCATGACCCTGCCGCGCTGCGCCGCGATGCCGGCCTCGGACCTCTGCTCCCCCGTGACGAGGCCGTCCATGAGCCCGGGCGTCAGCCGGTGCTCGACATGCTTGAGCAGCTCGCGCGCGTTGATCAACCGCTGCTCCATCGCAAGGTTAAGGCCCATGCCGAATTCCGCGTTGTCCTCAAAGAGGGAGTTGGCCCAGGTCACCCCGCGCCCGTCCTTGTTCGAGCAGTAGGGCGTGGTCGGGAGGTTGCCGCCGTAGATGGACGAGCAGCCCGTGGCGTTCGCGATCACGAGGCGGTCGCCGAAGAGCTGCGTCAGCAGCTTGATGTAGGGCGTCTCGCCGCAGCCGGCGCAAGCTCCGGAGAACTCGATCAGCGGGGTCATGAACTGCGAACCCTTCACGGTGCCGGGGTCCAGCCGCGTGCGGTCCGGGTCCGGCAGCTTCAGGAAGAAGTCCCAGTTGGCCCGCTCGGTCACGGTGCGCTCCTCGGACTGCGCCACCATGTCGATCGCCTTGTGCCTCGGGTTGGTCTTGTCCTTGGCCGGGCAGACCTGCACGCAGAGCGTGCAGCCGGTGCAATCCTCGGCCGCGACCTGCAGGCTGAAGCGCTGGCCGGGGAACTCCGAGGAGCGGAAGGGGGTGGACTGGAAGCCCGCGGGCGCCGAGCTGAGCTCCTCGGGCGCGTAGAACTTCGCGCGGATGCAGGCGTGCGGGCACACGAGCACGCACTTGTTGCACTGGATGCAGATCGACGGGTCCCAATGCGGGGTCTCGAGGGCGATGTTGCGCTTCTCGAAGCGCGAGGTGCCGGTCGGCCAGCAGCCGTCGAGGGGCAGCGCGCTGACGGGCATCAGGTCGCCCCTGTTGGCGAGGAGCTCGGCCGTGACCTTCCGGACAAACTCGGGGGCTCCGGCGAACGACGGGGGCACCGTTGCGACGGCCTCGGCGTCGGGAACCGGCGGGATCGCGACCTCATGGAGCCCGGCCAGCGAGGCGTCCACGGCCGCAAAGTTCATCTTCACGATCTGCTCGCCCTTGCGGGCGTAGGTCTTCGCGATCGCCCTCTTGATCTGCGCCACAGCCTCATCGGGCGGCAGCACGCCGGAAAGCGCGAAGAAGCAGGTCTGCAGTACCGTGTTGGTGCGCCGGCCCATGCCGGCCTCGTGGGCCACCTTCGTGGCGTCGATCACGTACAGGCGCAGCTTCTTGTCGATCAGCTCCTGCTGCCATTCGCGCGGGAGCTTCGACCACGTCTCCGACGGGCCGTAGGGCGAGTTGAGGAGCACGGTCGCCCCGGGCGCCGCGTAGCTGAGCATCTCGACGCGGCCCACGAACTCGGACTGGCTGCACGCCACGAACTCGGCCTGGCTCACCAGGTAATGGGAGCGGATCGGCCTGGGCCCGAAGCGCAGGTGGGACACGGTCATCGAGCCCGACTTCTTGGAATCGTAGACGAAGTAGCCCTGGGCGAAGTTGTCGGTCTGCTCGCCGATGATCTTGATCGAGTTCTTGTTGGCGCCGACGGTGCCGTCGGCCCCGAGCCCGAAGAAGACGCAGCGACGCACGTCGCGCGGCTCCAGGTCGAAGCTGCTGTCGTACGGCAGCGACAGGCCGGTGACGTCGTCGTTGATGCCCACCGTGAAATGCAGAGGCAGCCCGCCCATGTCGATGTGCTTGAACACCGCGATCGCCATTGCAGGCGTGAACTCCTTCGAGCCGAGGCCGTAGCGGCCGCCCGACACGCGGGGCTGGACCACCCCGGGCCGTCCCTCAGCGAGGGCCGCCACGACGTTGAGGTAAAGGGGCTCACCCAGGCTGCCCGGCTCCTTGGTGCGGTCGAGGACCGCTATGGATTTCACCGTGGGGGGCAGCGCCGCGAGAAAGGACTTCACGCAGAACGGGAGGAAAAGCCTCACCGCCACGACGCCGACCTTCTCACCCCGGGCCGCCAGCCAGTCGACCGACTCGCAGACCGTGTCGACCGCGCTTCCCATGGCCACGACGACGCGCTCGGCCTCGGGATGCCCGTGGTATTCGAAGAGGTGGTAGGAGCGCCCCGTGACCGCGGCCAGCCTGTCCATCGTCGCCTGGACGGTGGCGGGCAGCACGTCGTAGAAGCGGTTCACCGCCTCGCGGCCCTGGAAGTAGACGTCGGGGTTCTGCGCCGTGCCCCGCAGGGTCGGGTGGTCGGGCGTCATCGCGCGGGCGCGGAAATCCGCAATGTCGTGCTCGTCCATGACCGAGCGCAGGATCCGGTCGGGCATCAGCGAGAGCTTGGAGACTTCGTGGGAGGTGCGGAAACCGTCGAAGAAATGGATGAAGGGGACCCTGGAGCGGTAGCTTGCCGCATGCGCCACAAGGGCGAGGTCGTGCGCCTCCTGGCCCGAGTTGCTGCACAGCAGGGCGCAGCCCGTCGCCCGGCACGCCATGACATCCTGGTGGTCGCCAAAGATCGAGAGCCCCTGCGCCGCCAGCGCCCTCGCGCTCACGTGCATCGTGAACGGCAACAGCTCGCCCGCGATCTTGTACAGGTTCGGGATCATCAGCAGGAGTCCCTGCGAGGCGGTGAAGGTGGTCGTCAGGACGCCCCCGAGCAGCCCGCCGTGGACGGCTCCGGCCACCCCCCCCTCGGACTGCATCTCCACGATCCGGGGCACCTGGCCCCACAGGTTGGGTTTGCCCGCGGCCGCCCACTCGTCGGAGAACTCGGCCATGGTCGATGAGGGAGTAATCGGATAGATCGCGATCAACTCGTTGAGCCGGTACGCCACCGAGGCCACCGCCTCGTTCGCATCACAGGTTACGTATTCGGACGGCGTTAGCAGATCGGCCATGCTGTCAATCATGCCACCGAGGGGCCGGGCACTCTCCGCAGCAATTGGCAATCGAGGCGCAGATATTGCGCGCAGGCCCCGACGCCCCAGCCCAAGATAGGCCCAGCAAAGGGCAATCCGTGCGGATCAGGCCGCCGCAATCCGGTGTTACCCTTTGATCCGTAGATAAAAGGGTCTTCCATCGACCCGCACCCCTCCCATACTCTTTTCGCACCGCAAACGGGCGCCAGACGGGCGCCTGTTTCGGGGGCATTGGCTCATCCATCCCCGCAACCAGACCCGAGCAAACGCAGGCCCAATCGCATGAGAGAACCGAGCGCGACCACGCCGCCCTGCAGGGCCCGCTGAAGCCATGCCAACCGACCCCATCCCCGTGGGCGCAACCTCGGACGTGGTCCTGCGGGTGCGCGGCGTTGTCCAGGGCGTTGGTTTCCGGCCGTTTGTCTACCGCGTGGCCACCCGGCTCGGCCTGCGGGGATGGGTCCGCAACGACTCCGAGGGCGTGCTGATCCGCGCCGTCGGGCCGCAGCCGGACGTCGAGGCCCTTTGCCAGGAACTTGCATCCCGGCCCCCCCCGGCGTCGCACGTCCTGTCAGTCGAGGTCGTCGGCCCCGGTGAAGGGCCCGCAACCGCCTTCTCGATAGCCGCCAGCGGGCCCTCGGGGGAGCCCGCATCTGCGGCAATTTCCCCCGACCTCGCTCTGTGCCCCGAATGCAGGGGCGAACTCCTCGAGCCCGCAAACAGGCGCCACCTCTATCCCTTCATCAACTGCACGCAGTGCGGCCCCCGTTATTCGATCCTGGAGCGCCTCCCGTACGACCGTCCGAGCACGACCATGAAGGTCTTCCGGATGTGCCCCCAGTGCGCCGCCGAGTACTCCGATCCCTCGAGCCGGCGCTTCCATGCGCAACCTAACGCCTGCCCTGCCTGCGGCCCGGCGATCGTGCTGCGGGACGTCGCCGGGGCTCCGGTCGGTCCCGGGGACCCCGTAAAGGGGGCCGCGGAAGCGCTCGCCCGGGGAGAGGTGCTCGCGGTCAAGGGAATAGGCGGCTACCACCTGATGGTCGATGCCCGCAACGAGGCGGCGGTGGCCCTGCTGCGGCTCCGAAAGCACCGCGACGAGAAACCCTTCGCCGTCATGTTTCCCGACATGGGAGCCGTGCGCGCCGCAGCCCAGGCGTCGGTGGAGGAGGCACGCCTCCTGGAATCGCCCGCGGCGCCGGTCGTGCTGCTCAGGCGGCTGCCGGACTCGGGCCTCGCGCCCTCGGTGGCCCCTGCAAACCCCTGGGTCGGTGCATTCCTTCCGTACGCCCCCCTGCACGTGCTGCTGCTTCGCGCATTCGGCGGCCCGGTCGTGGCGACCAGCGGCAACCTGGCGGAGGAGCCGCTCTGCACCGGCGAGGACGAGGCGCACCAGCGCCTCGCGCGCATCGCCGACGCCTTCCTCGACCATAACCGCGGCATCGCGAACCCCGTCGACGACTCGGTCGTGCGGGTCACCTCGACCGGGCCGATCCTCCTGCGCCGTGCGCGCGGCTATGCGCCCCACCCCCTGGCGCTTCCCCGGACGGTGCAGGGGAGCTGGCTCTGCGTGGGGGCGCAGATGAAGAACACGGTGGCGGTCGCAGCGGGCAACCTTCTCGTCCTGAGCCCGCACATCGGCGATCTCGACGCCCCGTCCACACAGGCGGTGTTCAGGCGAACGGCCTCGGTGCTGGGGCAGATCCACGGGACCGAGTTCACCCAGGTCGTCTGCGACCGCCACCCGGACTACGCCTCGACCCGCTATGCGAGGTCCAGCGGCCTGCCGTGTGTCGCCGTGCAGCACCACCTCGCCCACGTCCTCGCGGTCCTTCTGGAGCACGGGCGTAATCCCGACGGAGTGCTCGGGGTCGCATGGGACGGTACCGGGTACGGCGAGGATGGGACGATATGGGGAGGGGAATTTCTGCTGCTGAAGGCGGGCGAGGCCCGGCGCTTCGGCCGCCTGCGCCCATTCCGCCTGGCGGGCGGCGAGGCCGCGATTCGGGACGGCCGCCGCGTCGCCCTCGCCCTCGCCCACGAGGTGGCCGATGGCAGCTTTGGGCCGCTCGCGAAGCGGCTGCGCTTCTCGGAACTCGACGCGGCCAACCTCTCGACCCTGCTCTTCAGGGGGCTGAATTCCCCGGTGACCACAAGCGCGGGCCGCCTCTTTGACGCCGCGGGCGCGCTCCTCGGGCTGCGCGAGCAGAACCACTTCGAGGGCCAGATCCCCCTCTCGCTGGAGGCCGCGGCCCATGGCCACGCCGCAGCCCCTGGACTGCCATTCCCGCTGCGGCGCGTCACGGGCGGCGGCACCTCGGCGGAACTCGACTGGGCACCGCTCTTCGCGGCCCTGGAGAGGGGCCGTCTGCAAGGACGCGAGAGCGGACAGCTCGCCGCCTCATTCCACCGCTCGCTCGCCCAGGGGATCCTTGCCGTCGCGCGCGAAGCCGGCGCGGGCACGGTGGCACTCGGCGGGGGGTGCTTCCAGAACGCGCTTCTGCTCGACCTCACGCGGGAGGCGCTCAATGCCGCCGGCTTCGAGGTGCTGGTTGCCCGCAGGCTGCCTCCCAACGACGGGGCGATCTCCGCGGGGCAGGCGATGGGCTCCCTCTGGAACCTGACGAGCGTCGGCCCCGGATGAGGACGGCGCATCCCGGAGCACAAAAAGAAGGGATTTTCTGGCCCCACACGGAAATCTCCCTTCCCTAGTGCCGATGCCGACGACTCCCATGCCCTGGCTGAAGATGGACGCGAGCACACGCTCGGTCTCGATAGATTCCTCCGATCCGGGTTTCTACGGCGACCCTTACTCGACCTACGAGCGCATCCGCGCGGTGGCCCCCGCGTTCCGCTGGGAGGAGCAGGGCCTCTGGTGCTTCATGAACTTCTCCGACGTGAGCGCGATCTTCAGGGACCGGCGCTTTGGCAGGGAGCTGCTGCCGGCGCAGGGGGAGCCTCCGATGACGGCGCCGGAGGTGCCGGAACACCTGAAGGCCTTCAACCAGTTCAACCAGAGCTCGATGCTCGAGCGGGAGCCCCCCGTCCACACGCGCCTGCGCACCCTTGTCAGCCGGGCCTTCGTGACCCGCAACATCGAGCGGCTCAAGCCGAGGATCACGGTCCTCGCCAATGAGTGGATCGACCGGATGGAGCCGGGGCGCTCCGCGGAGCTCCTCAGCTCGTACGCGACGCCCATTCCCATCGTGGTCATCGCCGAACTCCTCGGCGTCCCCGTCGAGATGGCGCCCCAGCTCCTCGAGTGGTCCCACCGCATGGTCGCCATCTACCAGCTTGGCAAGACCCGGCAGATCGAGGAGGCGTGCGAAGCGGCGACGAAGGAGTTCTCGGCCTTCGTGAAGGGCTACGTCGCCGAGCGCCGGCGAAAGCCCGCCGACGACCTGATCACGCACCTCCTGGAGGCGGAGGCGACCGGCGACAGGCTCTCGGAGGACGAGCTGGTCGCAACCTGCATCCTGCTGCTGAACGCCGGGCACGAGGCGACGGTCCATGCGATCGGAAACTCGGTCAAGACGCTCCTGGAGCAGGGCTCCGACACGCGGGCCGCCTTTGCGACCGACGCCGCCACCGAGGCGACGGTCGAGGAATGCCTGCGCTTCGATCCTCCCCTGCACCTTTTTCGCCGCTTCGTGCAGGAGGACCTCGAGGTCGCCGGCGTCGCGCTTGCGCGGGGCGCGGAGGTCGCCCTCATGTACGGCGCCGCGAACCGGGATCCCGCTCGCTTCCCCGACGCGCACGTCTTCAACCCCTCGAGGCCCGCGGTTGGTCCGGCCGCCTCGCACGCCACGTTCGGCGGCGGAATCCACTTCTGCCTGGGTGCGCCCCTGGCGCGCCTCGAGCTGCAGGTGGCCCTGCCGACGCTCTTCAGGCGCCTGCCCGGGCTGCGCCTCGCGGAAAAGCCGCGCTATCGCGACAACTACCACTTCCACGGCCTCGAGAACCTCAGGGTGGAGTGGCCCTGACGGCCCCCGGAGGGCGCCCTAGGAGTGCGGCCCCTGCTCGTCGTGCACCGTGAGCACCTTGGCCAGCAGGAGCACCACCGCCAGGCCCGCGTAGGCAAGGGCGTAGGGCGCCGCGGGGAACAGGGTTAGGGAGGTGTTGGGGGCCCCCGTAAGGCGGTCCACGAGCGGCATCGAGCCCACGGAATCGTTGGCGACGAACCGCCACGAGTGCAGGAATCCAAGGAGGCTGAGCGCCGCCGCTGCCAGCGACCAGAGCGCCGCGGTCACGAACCGCCGGTCGATCACCTGCACCGTGATCGTCGCAAAGATGAGCGCGCAGATGAAGGTGCCCTGCTCGATGGCGAAGCCGCCCTCGATCGCGAAGCCCCCGTTGTGGAAGGCGGAGACGAGCCCCGGGCCGAACGCGACCCCCCCCGCGGCGCCGGCGCCCGCCATCCGCGCCGAGTTCTTCATCAGGAAGGTGATCCATGCCATGATGACCGGGACCATGCCCATGATCACGGCGGGCCAGTGGCGCTTGGGCGTCGTCTCAAACGCCTGGATCGTGATGATGAACCCTATCCAGACGATGATCGCCAGGCCTGAGTCGGCCGGAACCGCCCACGCGATCGGGGCCATGGCCCCGGTGAGGCAGATGAGGGTCACAAAGACGCCGTTCGCCGTGGAATAGCCCGCGCGCGCGCCCATGCGCTTCCATGCGGGGTGGCCGATGTAGAGCGATGTTGGGAAGGGGGAGCCGAAGCATGCGGCCGCGAAGGTCCCGAGGCCGTTGACCATGAGCGACGACTTGGGCGAGTACGAGTCCCCGGCCGCAGCCGCCGATTCGATGCACTGCAGCGACGCCAGGAGGTTGAGCAGGCCCATCGGCAGGATGACCGAGAGGTAAGGGAGCACCTCGCCCCCCGAGAGCCCCCGCCACACGTCGGCGACAACGGGAAGGGGCGGCCTCCAGCCGATCTCGGAAAACGAAAGGGTCCCGATGGGGGCGAGCCCGCTCGCCCACGCCAGGCCCGTGCCCACCGTGAGGACCACGAGGGCCGAAGGGACGCCCCAGCGCGGCTTGAGGCCCCCGAAATAGAAGATCAGCACGAGCCCCATGGTCACGAAGCCCACGATCGGGTGGGCGAACGCGCTGTACATGAAGTTCATCGTCAGGAACGCGAGGCCGGCGCCCGAGAGCGATGCGAGCAGGGCCGCGCGCGGCGTGATGGAGCGGATGCGCTCCGCGACAAAGGCGCCGAAGAATTCGATCATCCCGCTGCCGATGCAGGCGACGAGCCCCACGCGCCAGGCGACGATATCCGGGTCGGGTGCCCCCCGCGAGATGGCGATCTGCCTGGCGGGGGCCATCACCAGGAAGATGTAGGCGATCAGCGTCGGCGTGTTGAGGCCGAACGGCAGGGCGCACACGTCGTCGCGGCCCTCCTTGCGGGAGAGGCGGTGCGCCTGCCATGCGTAGAACATGTTCCCGACGAGGTACGATACCGCGATGCCGGGCAGGATCCGGCCGTAGACGATCTCGGGCCTGAAGCCGAGCACGCCGAGGCACAGCGGCGGCACGATCAGGAGCTGGACAATGTTGTCCAGGCCGATGGCGCAGAAACCGTCGAAGTCCCCGCGGCAGAAGAGCTTCATGTCCGTGCCTAGCCGCGGGCCAGCTCGCGCACGAGGGAGACCGTGAACAGGGCGGCCTGGCGAGCCGCGAACGGGGACAGCGTCCGGTAGTCGTTGTCCGGCGAGTTTTGCGTGCGGTTGCTTCCGCTGCGGATGCAGATGAAGGGCGTGCGCAGGTACCAGCACACCTGCGCGACGGAGCCGCTCTCCATCTCCATGAGGTCCGGCGCAAGCTTGCCGAGGATGTCCTGGATGCGCTCCGGGGTGATGCCGAACTGGTCGCCCGAGGTGAGCCGGCCCACCCTGACGCGCGGCGTGTACGGGGGAGTCTGGTGGGAGGCGACCTCGGGCTCGTGGGTGCGGATGGCGAGCTTGGCCGCGGCCAGCAGGCGCCGGTCGGCGGGGTAAAGGATCGGCATCGAGTCGCCCAGCGGGCCCTCGGCCCCGAAGTACTCCATCTCATAGCCCGAGCCCAGCGAGCCGAAGTCGTGGTTGCAGGTCACCCCGCCGACGATCACGTCGCCGTTGCGCACCGCCGGGTTGATCCTCGAGGCGGTGCCGGTCATGACCACCTCGCGCGGCCTGAAATGCGCCGTGAAGAGGGCCGTCACCATCGAGGCGTTTGTCTTCCCGATCCCGGTCACCGCGACGACCGTGGGCCGCCCGCCCAGTGTCCCGCGCACAAAGGGGAAGCCCTCGAGGCTTCCCTTCCGGCGGCCCTTAAGGGCCCATTCGACGAGTTCGGACTCCTGGGGGATGGCGCCGAGCACCAGGGTGACGCCCTTCGACGTCCTCGGGGCCTTTCTGGAGGCGACGGGGATGCCGGGGACGATGACGGGGGGGGCGTTTCGGAGGGCAGGAGCGATGGGCATGGGTGATTGTAGTGCTATTCTAGGGAAGCCGGCCGACAGGCCGGGGGGGGGCTATCAGCCAGATGCGTGCCATGCACGACTGGCGGATCGTATGCAGCGCGGCCAATCATGGTTTCGCAAGGCCGGAATACGCTTTCCCTTTTTCCCCCATGGACGTATCGGGGATCCGTGAATCTCGCGCGCATCCGTTCCCTCGCCCGGGCCCTTTCCGCACTGGCGCTCGCCTCGGTCGCCCGGGCGGACACCCCCTCCCCGCCAGCGGGTCTGGGGGCCTCGTCCGCCGGGGCGTTCAAACCCGGCCCCCCAGAGGCCGCCGCGCGCTACGCAAGCGGCGCCTGGGTTCCCCTGTGGAGCGACGAGTTCTCGCAGGGGCCGGCGCCCTCCGCCACCCGATGGAGCTACGAAAAGGGGCGCCTGCGCAACCACGAGGCTCAGTACTACGCGGCGGACCGCAGGGAAAACGCCCGGGTCGAGGACGGGCAGCTGGTCATCACGGGGCGCCGCGAGGAGTGGAAGAGTGCCGGGTACACCTCGGCGAGCCTGACGACCCGGGGGAAATTCTCCTTCACGTACGGCAAGGTCGAGATCCGGGCGAGGATCCCCACGGGCCGCGGGACGTGGCCGGCACTCTGGCTGCTCCCCGAGTCGGCCACCGACAGGTGGCCCCACGGGGGCGAGATCGACCTGATGGAGAACGTCGGCTGGGACCCCACGACGATCCACTTCACCGTCCACACGGGCGCCTTCAACCACGTGCTCAAGACCCAGCGCAGCAAGGCCGTGGTTCTCGACAGGCCCTGGGCCGACTTCCATCGCTACGGCATGATATGGACCCACGAGCGCATCGAGTTTTTCCTCGATGGCGAAAAGGTGTCGGAGTTCGCGAACGACGGCTTGGGGCGCGAGCACTGGCCCTTCGACTCCCCCATGTACCTGATCGTCAATCTCGCGCTCGGCGGCGACTGGGGCGGCAGGCAGGGCATCGACGACGGGATATTCCCCGCGGAGTTCCGGATCGACTACGTCCGCGTCTGGCGGGCCCCGTCAAAGTGAGGCGGCCGGTCCCGCGACGATGGCGGATTCTCGCCAACAGGCTGTCAGAACGTCACAGTGCAACCCTTGGACGTCCCTACGCCCGACCCGCTGCCTGATGAGGATCCGCGCGCGCGCGATCTGGCCGGCGGCGCCCGCGGCCGGGTTGCCGAGGCCGGCGGGGCGCAGGTGCTGGAGCGCTGGATCCTGTTTGTCCCTGCGCTCGCGTCCCTCGCGCCGTTCGTCGCCTGCCGCGGCCTGTTTGAAAGGATGTTTTGGTTCGGCGATGACATCGACCAGGTCAACCTGATCGACCGCCTCGGGTTCTGGCGGTGGATGTGGACCTTCTACGGCGAGAACTTCGTGCCGCTGTTCAAGCTGATGTGGGGCGGCTGCATGTTCCTTTTCGATGGCTCGTACGGCGCGATGATCGCCTTGGTGTGGCTAAACCACGCCCTCAACGTGTTTCTCCTGGGCCGCGTCATGCGCACATGCGGTCTTTCATGGGCCGCCGTGCTGCTGGCCCAGGTGGTCTTCGGCCTGGCGCCGTCGACGACAGAGACCCTCGCGTTCTCGATCGAATGGTCGGTCGTGCTCTCGCTGACCTTCATGCTGCTGGCCCTGGACAACGTCCTGCGCCCGCGCTTTCGTCCGGTCACGATCGCATGGGTGGCGGCCAGCGTGCTCACCTTCGTCAAGGGCGTCCTCACGGGCCCCGTGCTGGCCTGCATCACCCTGTGGCCCGAGCGAGGCGTAAGCACCGAGCGTCCCTTGCGGAGGCTCGCCCACGCGGCGCTTTACCTCCTGCCGTCCGTGGCCATGGGGCTGCTGATCGCTCTTGAGGCGGAGGGAAACCACAGGCACATGGCGGGCCATGGCGCCGAGGCGGCCCTTTACGGCCTCTGGTACTACTGTTTCAACCCTGCGCTCATCCTGTTCTACATCGGCTCCCGCGGATGGAGGACGCTGCTCCTTCTGGGCCTTGCGAAGACAGGCCTGATCGCCTGGGCACTCAGGCACAGCTCTGGAAAGCCGCGGGCTTTCTTTGCCTCGCTCGTGCTGTTCGACATCGCGAACGCCGTCCTTCTCGGGATCGGACGCTACAATGCGGGCCTACCGACGGCGGTTTCATCGCGCTACCAGTACGCCTCGCTGATCGCGATTCTTCCGCTCGCCGGCTTCGCCCTGTCGCGGGCCTGGGATAGGGTCCCCCTTCCGTCCCTGGCGCGCAGGGGCGCGCTCGCTGCCCTCCTCCTCTCGATCGGCGTGGTGTGCTGCAGGCTGTGGAACGAGGAGATGTCGAGCTGGAGCGTGTGGCGCGGCAGCGAGGTGCACCGGGTGCTCGTCGAGGACCCCTTCCCGGGCCGCAATGCGGTCCCCGGATACCCAGGCTTCCCGATGGACCGGGCCAGGGAGCTAATCCGCAAGTACCACCTGCACTAGGGATCCGTAGGGGTCCCCTTCGGCTAGCGCAAATGCGTCCCAAACCAATCGACGGTCCGGTCGAGGAGGTCCTGGGCGTCGGCCGGATTGTTGAAATGGTGCCCCTCGTTCGCGTAGACGACTAGCCTCGCCTCCACGCCCAGCGTCCTCAATGCGTGCCAGAACTCATAGGACTGCGGCGCGGGACACTCCTTGTCGCTGTCGCCCGCAAGGATGAGCGTCGGCGTGTGCGCGTTCTTTATGAAGGTGATCGGCGAGCACCTTGCGTAGCCCGCGGGGTCGTCGTACGCGGACGCACCAAAGTACGGGATCATCCACTCGTCGATCTGGTTCTCCCCATAATAGCTGAGGAGGTTGGCCACCCCTGCGCCCGAGACGGCCGCGCGGAAGCGGCCTGTCTGGGTGACCGCCCACATGGTCAAATAGCCGCCGTAGCTCCAGCCGGTCACCCCGACCCGGCTCTCGTCGATCGGCACCGTCCTTTCGACCTGGTCGAGCCCCGCCATGATGTCGCGGAAGTCGCCGTAACCGAAGTCGCGCTTGTTCGCGGCCGTGAAGGCCTCGCCCTGGCCGTAGCTGCCGCGCGGGTTCGCGACGAACACAAAGTAACCCTCGGCCGCAAGGACCGCCGCAAAGCTGCCGGGGCCGGGCCAGCCCGCGATCGCCTGCGCGGCGGGGCCTCCGTGGATGCTGACAATGAGCGGGTAGCGCCTGCCCTGCTCAAAGGTCCCGGGGTACATGAGCCAGCCCTGCACTTCGAAGCCCTCGCTCTTCCACTTGATCTTCTCGGAGCGGCCCCAGCTTCGGCGGAGCCCCCCGTTGAGGGAGGTGAGGGGCGCCCATTTCCCCAGGGGGCCGGCCCAGATCTCGGGAGGCTGGTCAAACGACGAGAGCACCACGGCGCTCGTCTTGCCGTCGCGGGCCAGCGAGATGCTGAGCATCTCGGTGCCAAGGCCGCAGTCGAACTTGGCGTCTCCCGCCCAGAGCGGCGTCACCCGGCCCGTGCCGACATCAAGCTCGCAGACGGCGCTTCCCCCGTCGGCGGACTCGCTGAACAGCAGCCCCCCAGTCCGCGACTCCCACGCCAGCCAAGCGGGGGAACTCCCCCTTCCCGGCGTCAGGTTGCGCGGGGCGCCGCCGTCGGCGGGGACCAGCCAGATCTCGCCGCCCGTGGAGCCCGCGTCGCTCATCAGGCCCTGGATCAGGGCCACCGAGCGGCCGTCGGGCGCCCAGCGCGGCACGGCAATCTGCGTGCTGGGCTTGAAGAGCTCGCGCATCTCGCCACTCGCGGCATCGACCACCTGCAGACGGGCCACCCACCAGTTGTTGTCCCCGTTGCCCTTGGCGGAGATGATGGCGATGCGCCGGCTGTCCGGCGCCCAGTCAAACTCGTAAACGTACGTGTCCGCGGGGGTCACGGCGCGCGTCACGCCGGTTGCGGCGTCGACCAGCAGCAGCCTCTCCTCGAACGCGTGCTCGCCCACCTCGCCCGACTTCTGCACCTCGGCCTCCACCGCGCCCGCGGCCGCCGTCGAGTCCGCGATGTTGAGGACCGCGATCGTCCCCCCGTCGGGCGACCATTTCACGTGGGCGACATAGCCCTTGAGGTGGGTGAGGCAGCGGGGCCGTCCCCCGGAAGCGGGAACAAGGTAGAGCTGACGCTGCTGCTTCTGCGCAACATCCGAGAGGAAGGCCAGCTGCCTGCCGTCGGGCGACCACGCAGGGTCGCGCTCGGCGGCCAGCACCGTCCCGTCGCCGGCCGAGATCCGCCGGGGCTGCCCACCCTCCATGTCGCGGACGTAGAGGGCCGAGTTCTCGGTGGGCGTCCGGTCCGCGTTCGGGCGATCCTCGACCCACGCCACATGCCGGCCGTCGGGTGCGAGCTCCAGGCCCCGGAACCAACGGGTGCTGAACAGAAGGTCGGCCGTGCTTTTGGGCGCAGCTCCGAGATGCGGGGACGTGAGCAACAGGGCAGCGGCCGAAATGCGCGCTAAGTTCATTTTCCGGGGGGGGGTGCCACCCAGTCCGTCGGAACACAAAACTTAGTCAATCCCGGGCGCGCAAGCCGTTCCCCAATTCGCCGGAGGCCACCCTGCCCTTAACCCACCGACGCCTGGTTCATCCCGCGCAGGAGGTCGAGGACCTGCTCCTTTCCGACGACACGCGACGAAATCCAAGTCGAGGTCCTGCGGCTGAGGAACAGGGCGGCCAGTGCCAGGGCGACGTTCGAGGCCCCGGGCAAGAAAGTCCGCCAAAACGGCCCGCGTGGAGCCTTCAGAGGCTCTGTCTGAACTCCTCGCCCGTCATCACCTTGGCCTGTCGCGGGAACACCTTCTCCATGAGGCAGCGATGCACCTCGGGATCGCGGTCGGCGCAGCAGTTCGAGAGAACAATGATCCCGTAGTCGGAATCCGCGGCCTGGCGCAGGGTCGATAGGACCACCCCGCTTGTGGCGATGCCCATGAGAACAAGGGTTTCGATGCCCTTCGACCTCAGGACGAGTTCAAGGTCGCTCCCCGCGAAGGCGCTTACGCGCCTCTTCGTGACGAGGATGTCCCCCTGATGGGGAGCGACAGCGGAATGGACCTCCGCGTTCGGGTCACCCGGGGTGAATATCCCCATCTGCTTGACCCCGCTGAACGCCGCATTGCGCGGGCTGATGTCGGGATAGCCGGCGCGAAAGCCGATCACCACGTAAATGACCACGATCCCGGCTGTCCTGGACGCCGTGATCACGGACTGCGCCCGCTCGAGCAGGCCGGCCTGGTCGCTGCTGCCCGCGAAATTGCCGACAATGCCAGCCTGGTAGTCCATGACAAGGACCGCGGTGTGCGCGCGGTCGGGTGTGTACGTCATCGCTCACACCTGGGTCGAAGCCGGTGCAACTGCAACGCCATCCTCCATCCGAAACCAGGGCCGAGGGGCGTTGCCAAACTCGGCCGGCCCGTCCCATCCTTGGGAACCATGCCGTCGACCGAACCCGCACCCCCACCCTCATCCCGGCCCCTGGCCGTAATCACCGGCGCCTCGAGCGGACTCGGGGAGGTGTTTGCCCGGAAGCTGGCCCCGACCCATGACCTCTTGCTGGTGGCGCGCAGGGAGGACAAGCTGGGGGCGCTGGCCGTGGAGCTGGCCAAATCGGGCGCGAAGGCGCAGGTGCTCGCCCTCGACCTCGAGATCGAGCGCGACGTTGACACCCTCGCAGGGCGGCTGCAGTCCGAGCCGCGCTTCAAGCTCCTCGTCAACAACGCGGGTTTCGGAGTGAGCGGGCTTTTCTGGGAGGGCGACCTCGCCCCCCACGAGCGGATGCACCGGCTCCATGTCATGGCCACGCTGCGGCTCTGCCACGCCGCGCTGCGGGTGCTCGTGCCTAGGGACCGGGGAGCCATCATCAACGTCGCCTCCGTCGCCGCATTCATCCGCGGCACGGGCTCGGGCAGCTACGGCTCGACAAAGAGCTGGATGACTGCCTTCACCGAGGGCCTCCATCTCGACCTGCGCAGCATCGGCTCCAAGGTGACGGTCCAGGCGCTTTGCCCCGGCTTCACGTACACGGAGTTCCACGACACGATGGGGGTCTCGCGGGAGAGCCGGGCCCCGAGGAGCTTCTGGCTCAATGCCAACGACGTCGTCGAGGCCTCGCTGGACGGCCTGCGCCGCGGAAAGCTCTACGTGGTCCCGGGTTGGAGGTACAAGCTCCTGACCGCGTTCGCCACCAAGCTGCCGCACGGCGCCCGCATCGCGTTTGAGTCGATGCGCAAGCGCTGAGCGGGTTGCCGCCGGCACCCGTGAATACTCTCGCAAAGGACGGGCGACTCGTGCGGATTTGGGTGACTCCCCTCGAGGCATGAACCGACACCGGGCAGCCCGCCATTTCCTCACGACGCCAAGGGCTCCAAGGCCCCGAAGCCTTGTCCGCCTGTGCCTGCTCCTCTGCGTCCTTGCGCTCGCCCTGCCGCAGCGGACCGCAGCGGACACCGTCGCCGCACCCCCCCAAACCGCCTTGCCGCTTTCAGGGACCGCCTTGCTGCGGACCTGGGCGCCGCCGGTCTATCCGCCCGATGCGCTGCAACAGAAGGTGGGCGGGATTGCTGTCGTCCGCATGGTTGTCGACGAGAAGGGAGACGTGGCCTCGGCGCGAATCCTGGAGGCCGACGACCCCAGGCTGGGTGCCGCGGCGCTTGCGGCCGCGAGACAATGGCGATTCACGCCCGCCCTGGATGACGGAAAGGCGGTGGCGTGCTCGCTCGACGCCCCGGTGATGTTCTCACCGGCCGACGAGGCCAAGAAGAAGAAGCCCGGAATCGTCCCCCCGCCGAACCAGACGCCCCAGCCGTCGCCGCGCACCCCCGCAAAGCAGAGCGCGACCTATGCGGCGGACTATCCCGACTCGCTGAACGCGCGGAAGATTTCGGGCCTGGTGCGCTTCAAGTGCAGTGTGGGCTCCGACGGCAAGGCGAGCGCCATCCGCGTCATCGCGGCAAGCCATGCGGACTTCGTGATCCCGGCGCTGCTCTCCATCGACCAGTGGGAGTTCACGCCCGCGATGCAGGGCGACTTGCCCGTCAAGTCCGAGATCGCCGGAGACGTGACGTTCAACGCGTTGGCTGCGAGCACGGCCGACGTGCTTGCAGCGAACCAAATCACCTCGCCCGACGGCACGCCCCCCGCCCTCCAGCCCAAGCCCATCGTCGTCGCGGACCCGGTTCTCCCGCTGGACCTGCTCCTGAAAGGCGAAGGCGGCTCGGCAACCGTGGCCTTCACCGTTGGCGAGGATGGACGCACGCGCGATGTGGAGCTGCGGGCGGCGACCAATCCCGAGTTCGGCAGCGCCCTCGTGTCCGCACTTGAGGCCACGGTATTTGCGACCGTATCGGACGGAATCAAGCCCGTGCCGGTCCAGCTGCTCCAGCACGCGGACTTTCCGGCCCTGGCGCCCACGGCGGCGGACGACAGCGACCCGGTGGCCCGGCTCGTGGCGGCGCTGCGCAACAAGCAGATCGGCAGCGCGCAGGGCCTCGACGAAAGGCTGACGCCCATATACCGCGTCGCTCCGGTGTACCCGGCCGGGCTCCTCTCCCAGGGTCGCCCCGCCGGCCACGCCGAGATTGAGTTCATCATCGACCGCGACGGCCGGGCGCGTCTGCCCAACATCGTCTCCGCGACCAACATGGACTTCGGCTGGGCGGCGGCCACGGCCGTGGCGCAGTGGATCTTCAAGGCCCCGCATCGGGGAGGAAAGCCCGTCGACGTGAAGGTCAGGATACCCTTCGACTTCAAGGCGCCGCAGGCCTGATCACCCCAAGCTGCCCGAATTTCCCCTCGCCCGGGTCCGCGACGGTCCGCAATGTACTCGGATGGCCAGTCAGCCGAGCACCCCCGATCCGAAATCCACAGCCTCCAGCTGCCCCTGCGGCAGCGGCAAGCCCAAGGCAGACTGCTGCGGGCCCATCCTGGCCGGTCAGCGCCTCGCTGCGACCGCCGAGGAGCTCATGCGCGCACGCTTCACGGCGCACGTGGAACGCGACTTCGGGTTCCTCCACCGCACATACAAACCCACGGCACACCTGCCCTATGTCGCCGATCCGCAGCAGCCGGCGATCGTCTGGACGCGCCTTGTGGTCCACGAGCACGGCGCCGGCCGGACCCCGGACCTGGCCTTTGTCGACTTTTCGGCCTACGGGACAGAGTCAGGGGTCGAGCATGTCCTCCACGAAAAGGCGGAGTTTGCGCGCGAGAACGGCTCCTGGACCTACACCCGCGCCCTGCGCGAGGGACCGGCGCCGTTCAAGCAGGCGGCCCCCAAACCGGGCAGGAACGACCCGTGTCCCTGCGGGAGCGGCAAGAAATACAAGCATTGCTGCATGCTGAAGCCCTGAACGGGGGCGTTTGAGCCCTGGCCCCAACGCCCGGGAATCCTCTCCTGAAGCAGGGGGCCGCCTCGCCGCTGCGCCAGGGCGGTGGCCTCCGTTCGGCCCTTGCGTCGGGTTGGACTCCGCGGTCCGCCCTGGAACCGCACACCCCTAGCTCTCCTGGTAAACCTCAAACCATTCCTCGGATCTCCTTTCGGCTTCCTGCAGCTCCTGCCTGGAAAGCTGGGGCTTCAGCTTCTCGAGGGCGTCCCGCACGCGAGCCCTTATCCTAGGGTCGTAGCCCTCATCCGTGAAATGGACCGCCAGATTCACCCATTTGTAGGCCTCGACCAGGTTGCACGTCACACCGATTCCATCGTGATAGATCACTCCGAGGCTCAGCATGGCCTCGGGATAACCGTGCTCAGCCGCCTTCAGGTACCATTGCTGGCCGGCGACCAGATCCCGGGATACGCCCAACCCGCCTAGGTACACGAGCCCCAGGCTGAACTCAGCCTTGGGAAATCCTTGTGCCGCAGATTTTTTCAGAAGCTCGACCGCCTTGGCGTAATCCTTGGCCACGCCCTCGCCGCCCAGATAGAGGGTCCCGAGATCGCACTGCGCAGCCTGGTCGCCGCCGTCCGCGGCGCGCGCATACCATCGTGCGGCCTCGGCATAGCTTTGGGCTACGCCCCTCCCCGAAGCATAAGCGTCCCCGAGGTCCACTTGGGCGCTTGTGTCTCCGTCTTCGGCGCTGGCGCGGAGTTCTGCAACGCTAGGAGCATGGGTCGTGGCGCACCCGCAAAGCAGGATCAATGCAGCGGCGGCAAACCCGCGGGGCATCAGGGCGGGCGATCTCATTATCTGGGAGAGTGGCATTCGGGTCCCTCTGACAGGCATTGGGTGCCCGGGTTTCATTCGGATTCATCAGGCATCGGCTGCCGGCCGCCGTACGGATAGGCCTAGTGCGCGCCGATTCCGGCTTCTGCCCTCACGGGATGATCGGCGAGTTGGAGGCCGGGGGACTGAGCTACATCATGACGGCAGCGCTGCGCTCGCTGGTGCACACGCTCTGCCGCCATGATGATGCTGCGTGGACTGCGACCGAGGTGCAGGACCTCACCGAAGAGGGGGTTCGGCTTGTCGTCCTGCGCCAGCGCATCGCCGAGCGGCCCTTGGCCGGCGGCAAGTTTTTTCTGAAGGTGCCCGGCTACAGGTTCCAGGCCCTGCGTACCAACCTGCCTTCCATAGTCAGCGCCCTCGAAGTGTGGCGCCGTTACAACGAGCGCGCCGACATCGAGAACCGGATCAAGGAACTCGGCACCCAGTTCGGCCTGAATGGCCTGTGCTGCCGCTCGTTCCGGGCAACAGAGGCGGCCTGCCACCTGGCAATCTGAGCCTACAACCTTTGCGTCGGCCTACAACGCCGACTCGGGCAACCCCAACGCGCCAAACTGACCACCCTTCGCTGGCGCTTCTTTTCCTGCGCAGCCGTCTTAAGCCACGCTGCCGGAAAACCCACACTCAAGCTCGCCGTTGCCTCCACCAAATGCCGCAATTGGTGGCACGTTTTGCTCCGCCAAATGGCCGCAAAAAATGGCTGCCATGCAGTTGCTGCCCTCTCCGCCAGGGCTGCTCCTCACCAACTTCAGACCTCCTGACATAGCCCCCGTCAAAATGTCCGCTTTTGGGTCAATTGGCCGGGGTGGCGACCGAGAGGTGGAGGCGCAGACGCGAACCCGGGAAGAAGACGGGCGAGCGATTCAGCTCGTCGCATAGGGCAGCAATGGCACGGGTTCGATGAAGGGAACTGAGAG